>Ga0180301_10002973_pt1 | contig 13260 bp, 10 predicted proteins | sample GuaBasSediGuay16_FD_121797 | JGI IMG/M metagenome (GOLD analysis project Ga0180301, IMG submission 121797) | Subseafloor sediment microbial communities from Guaymas Basin, Gulf of California, Mexico - Guay16, Core 4569-2, 12-15 cm | ecosystem: Environmental > Aquatic > Marine > Hydrothermal...
TCTCACCCACTATCGCCGTTATGCTTCCTTCCTCCATATCCAAATTGATATCTACAGCCGCTTTTATACTACCTTCTCTGACCAGATAAATTGCGCTTAAATTTTCTATCTTTAGTATCTTGGAGTCAATCAAGCTTTTCCCCTCCGTGTTATTCGTAAGTTCTCAATTTTGGATTGAATATTTCTTCGACTCCATAGGATAGTAGAGTACATCCTATAAGCATCAAAACTATGAAGAATATTATTGACAGTGGGTAATGTATAGCGAAAGGAAGATATATGGAACCAGTTTGCGTGACGGCTATATTCAGCATGGCTCCCCAATGGCAAGGATTGAACTTCAAAAGGCCTAAGAACATCAGGCCTTGACTAGCTCCCACAGAATACTTGATCATGTTCACGAATTGCATGAATATGTAAGGCATAAGATGAGGGGTTATTTCCTTAAAGATTATGTGGGATTTTGGCATCTCTAAAAGCTCGGCTGCTTCGACAAATTCCATGGACCTTATCGAATAAACTCTTGCTCTTATCATCTTCGCGGGTCCCGCCCACATCCATATGGACATGAGAAAGGCTGCAAAAACCATGCTGACATTTTTGAATATAGCTGCCATCAGCAACATCGCAGGGAACGATGGGACTGTCATGAAAACATCTATAATACCGTTTACCACTCTTCCAAATATACCCTTAAGGTACCCAGCCGTTATTCCTATCGATACGGCCATTAGAATAGCAAAGATACTTGGAAGAAACGCCAGAACCAGAACACTCCAAGTTCCATGAACTATCTGAGCGAATATGTCTATACCGAAATAGTCAGTCCCGAGTATGTGTTCCTTTGATGGTGGGAGAAATCTTTTACTGATATCACTTTCCATATTTAATGGAACGATCAGTGGTCCAAATATACCCATGATGAAGAAACCAGTTAATATTATTAAACCCAATAATGATTTTTTATTCATGAGCAAAGGACGGATGTACGTTGTATAAACTTTTTTGAGTTTTTTCTCAACACCACCTTTGTCTCTACTTTTTCCCATACTCACTTCCATGCTCATCTCTCCCTAGCTCTTGGATCCACGAGAGGATATATGAGTTCTATGAAGAACATGGCGATTAAAACTGCAAGAATTTGGACAGTGAAAAGGCCCACGATCAACGGATAATCCCTCATTCCAAGCGCTGTTCCAAATTGATAACCTATCCCTGGATATCTGAATATAGTTTCGGCAAGAGTAGCACCTCCGAATAGAAAACCAACTGATGCTGCTAGGTTGGTTATTAGAGGTAATATCGCAGGCCTTCTTACGTATTTTCTGGATATCGTTTTGTTTTTCAAGCCCCTCATGACTGCGAAGTTGACGAAATCTTCCTGTATCACAGAAACAGCGGAATTTCTCATCCCCAGAATGTATATGGCTATATTTTCAGCAGATAAAGCTATTACTGGCCCTATGGCGTGATATAGAACACTTCCTATGAATTCAGGTGTGAAGCCAGGGTCTATCCACTCGGAATAGGCTCCCCCAAGTGGTATCAATTTGAACTTGACTCCCAGAAAGATCAATATGAACACTGCCATGACGAAACTTGGAAAGGAACTGAGCACTATTCCGAGTGAAAATATCGAGGTGTCAGATGCCTTTCCTCTCTTCCAAGCAGCGTGAGATCCAAGGTATATACCTATCATGTATGCTAGAAAAAGGGAAATTGAACCTATGAATATGGTCCAAGGGATAGATTTTGCAACGATTTTATTTATACTTTCCCTGTAAACTATAGATTCGCCCAAGTCACCTTTTAAAAGATTGGCAAAGTATTCAACATATCTTACCCAAATAGGTTTGGTTGGATCCCATGCTAGACTTTCCTGAGCCATCTTGTATGCTTCTTCAAACTTTATGTTCCACTGTTGCATGTACATCGTGGCGAGAACGTAAGCTGGATCACCTGGCATGAGATGAACCAAGATGAACGTCAAAGATAGGGCAGCCCAGACGAACAAAATAAAAATCCCAAATTTTTTCAAGACATGCTTTGGACTCATTCTTCACCACCCAGTTTTAGTTCATTTTGAAAGAGTAATGGGAGGTAGCATGAGCTACCTCCCATTCACAGTGATCATTTGACAGGTTTCAGTTGACCAGTGCTGAGCATGTAAACGTAGAATCTCTCGATTCCTCCGGGGCACAACGTCCAGAGTGGGCTCTTGGGATCAGGCCATCCAGTCACTCTTGTACCATCGTTGTAGTAAATCATGATTCTCTTCTCAAGGAACGGTATGAAGACGAGGTTTTCGTTAGTTATGTACGCGAGTTTCTCAACTATTTTCTTAGCTTTTTCTCTATCCGTTTGATAGATCAATTCCCTTGCAAGTTCCCTAGGATTCAGTGGACCCCATGGTGTATCGTAATTTTTGTCTGCTGGGAACGCTGTTACATTCGCAATATACCCGTTTTCTCCATAAATTCTGTCATATCCTGCCCACGGCTCACCGGCACCCCACCAGGCTGCTCCAAATTCTATTGCTACATCGAATTCTCCTCCCCTGAGTCTCGTTCCGTATATCTCGTTTGGTATCAACTCAGCTTCCGCTTTGAAACCGAACTTCTTGTACTGCTCGGCTATCTCTTTTGCGGCCATGACCCAATCACTCGAGCCTGCAGGCGCTGCGATCTTGAATTCTATCAGTTCACCATCAGGTGTTCTCCAGAAACCATCTGGTCCCTTGGTGTAACCGGCTGATTTCAGGATTTCCTCAGCTTTCTTTGGATCATATGGATATTTTGTCAACTTGGAGAGAAGTTCATCGGAGAGCCAAGCTTTTTCAAATGTTTTGAGAATACCGTGAGCGTAGACATCCTCATCTGCTCCGTAGGGATAGCATATCTCTCTTACCTTTTTCCTGTTGAGAGCGTATATCATAGCTTTTCTGAGATTTATATCCTGGAACAGTTTCTTCCTGAAGTTGAATGCTACAACGAATTCTCCAAGATCAGATGGAAGTGCAAGTTTTATATTCGGGTTGGTTTTCATGATCTGCTCTGCTATTTCTCTTGTGGATGCAGCATGGTTTCCATCCAGTTTGCCTTGCATGAGCATAGCCCAGCATGCTTCGTTGGATGACCATCTGTAAACTACCACTTTGGGAACGAGCGTTGTCTTAGCGAGGAAGTGATGTGGATTCTTCTCGAATATCATGACGTCTTGCCTGATCTTAGTTGGAACGTACGCACCATCGCAAACAAGCTTTCCATATTCCTCCCAAGGCTTGAATTTCTGAAGTTCGTCTCTTAAAGCATCGAGTTTTTCGGATAATTTCTTGTTGAGCTCATCTGGTACACTTTTTCCCTCTGATGTGTACGAGTATATCTCGTCTCTGATCTTCGCTACTTCTTTGGCTTTGTCAAGGAACTTTCCATATAGACTCTTGGGAGCAAGGCTGAATGCAACATCTGTCAGTATCCACAACTTCTGAGGTGGAGTCATTTCTCTCTTTGTTACGAACAAGACTGTCTTATCATCAACCTTACCGACTGCATAGACGAATACCCAGCTGTTCCACATGGCTTTTGTCAGATAGTAACCCGTTATTATGTCATCTGCTGTTACATCCTCACCGTTGCTCCACTTTGCATCGTCCCTTATTTTGACTTTCATGACGTTTCCAAAGGTTTCCCATTCTTCAGCCAATCTTGGTAACCATTCACTGCTTCCAGGGACATAATAAGCGAATGGTTCATTGGAAAGCCACCAAGCTACACCCACGCCTCCTGGTAGGAAAGGATTTCCATGGTAGGGATAAGGCCATCCTGCTGCGATGTTGAATGTTACTTCACCGGCATAAACCACACCAGCCATTATCAAAACAGCTAGTAAAACTACCACCAATCGACGCATTTTAACACCCCCTATTTATGAAAGTGACCCCTTGGTTGATTTATTTCGTACTCTTTCTCTTTATAAATTGAGTGAAAACGAGCGTTCGAACAGGATGGATGATTGTCTTTGTCAAGAGTTCATGTAAGCGCTTACATGCCAACGCCCCCATTTCATACTTGAACACTCTCAGTGTCGTAAGAGGTGGATCAAAGCTCGCGGCATCTACTATATCATCGAATCCTATGACCGATACATCCTCAGGAATTCTTAATCCCAATTCTTTCAACCTTTTCATAACCCATAAAGCGATGGTATCATTTGAAGTGAATATAGCTTCGGGCTTTCCATAGGATTTCAACATTATGTCCACGATTCTTATTGTACCTTCTTCAGTATCGTCGCATTCATAAAATTTCGGCATTAGACCTGCTTTTTCCATAGCATCTTTGTAACCTTCATATCTACTTTTGAACCCATATGGTTTGAGAGGACCATGAATATGAACGATTCTCTTGAATCCTTTCTTAATAAGGTAATTAACAGCATAAAGTGCTCCATCATAACCATCGCTTATTACACAATCCACTCTTTCCCCAGGTATGTAATGATCTACGAGAACAAAAGGTTTCTTCGACGCTTTGACTTCTTTGACAAGATCCCTTGTTATATCACCACCCACGAAGATAAAACCATCGGATGAGTCATATTCAAAATCCTCTAATTTTTTCAAAACAGCTTTCATACCGAGTTTTTCGCAATTTTCCTCTATGGATTTGAAAATCACGCTATAAAATTCGCCGACAATCTTTTTCTGAAGAGGTTTAAGGATCCTTTCACTTGCATAGACAGTAATTTGATAAGCTTTCTTTTTCGAAGCTAGAATTTTTGCTGAAATTTCTGGTTTGTACCTCAGTTCTTCTATGGCTCTCCAAACCCTGTATCTTGTCTGTTCTGAAACATATCCAGAGCCGTTTATGACTCTTGATACAGTTGCTATTGAAACTCCTGCGAGTCTTGCGACATCCTTCACAGTAGGCATCGGCTCCACCTCGGTGTGTAAACGTTTACCTAAAATCATAAAACCACTTGTGACGCAAAAATTTCAAGGAGAATTTTCTCAGAGGAATATCGATATGGGTCAAATATTCTGGATAAAAGATGATTATTGAGCCGGTTTTTAAATTTTCTTTCTTTTTGTTTAAAAAACGTTCAATGGAACACAAAAAACTGGAAAGCACAATTTTCCCGGAAGTTCAGATACAAAATTGTATAATCTATACAAGCAGTCTCTCACTGGAGGTGAGCAGCATGAGAAAAGCTTTTCTGATCGTTCTTGTTGTCTCCCTAGTAACTCTCTCCTTTTCAGTCACTCTCAACATGATCCAAGTGTTCACAAGTCCTGAGAGAACAAAGATACTTGAGACGATCATAAAGAAGTTCGAAGAGAAGCACCCTGGAGTTAAGATCAACCTCATTTCCCCACCTTATGAGACAGCTTATCAGAAGATATATACCATGGTATCGACAAGGCAACCTTTGGATATCGTAGAAGTAGGGGATTGGTCTTTGAGCGCTCTTGCCAGTATGGGAGGGCTTGAGAACCTGGAAAAATACATAGAGAAATGGGAAGGAAAAGATTATTTGATACCAGGTATTCTGGAAGCAGCAAGAACCTATAAGAACACTGCCTATCTTCTTCCAAACGCAGTGTATGTGAAGACTCTTTTCTATAGAACAGATGTCCTTGAAAAATACGGTATAAAGGAACCTCCAAGGACTGTATTCGAGATGTACGGTATGGCACGCTATCTGACAAGACCAGAGATCAATCAATATGGATATACATTCAGAGGGAAGGGGTTCCCAACGGCCTTCATAGATCTCATTGTGACATCGTTTTTCGACGATATAGATCCCAACAACATGTACCTTACAAAAGATGGAAAGATCATCTGGGAAGATCCGAGAGCAAAACTTGGTTTGGAGTTATATGTGAGGCTTTACAAGGACACCGCTCCAAAGGACTCAATAAATTGGGGTTTTGATGAACAGGTGAATGCTTTCGCTTCCGGTATAACACCTCTTCTCTATCAAGATCCAGACACTTTAGGATTATTGAAGAACAGCCTTGCTCCTGAAAAATTTGCAACAGCTCCTCTTCCTGTTGGCCCCTCTGGGAAAGCTTATCCAACCTTTGGTTTTGCAGGTTGGGGAATCGTGAGTTATTCGAAGCACAAAGATCTTGCATGGAAATTCATAGAGTTCTTCAACAGCCCTGAAATAAATGCGTACTGGTGCAAAGAGTACGGAGCGCTTCCGGTGGATAAGAGAGTTTATGAAATGGATCCATATTTCAGCTCCGAGAAGTTTTACGGCTGGAAATACATGTTCGATCATCCAGAAACGTATCAGTTCACAGCTTATCCACTTTGGAATGAAAGGTGGAGTGAATGGAACCAATTCCAGCAGGATACCATGCAAAAGGTCCTTCTTGGTAAGATGACGGTGGATGAAGTTCTGAAAAAATGGGCAGAATTCTGGAGAGAGGCTGGAATAAAATGAAATCTACGCCGCATCATGCGGCGTGGTTCTTCTTTTTGATGGTACTTCCTGTAATCCTCATAGTGTCTTTCCTCGTGGTTTATCCCACGATTAAAGGTGTTGTCATGTCCTTTCAAAACTACACTGTTTTTACGTTCTGGAGAGTAAGATTCGTTGGCTTAAAAAACTATGTTGAGATCTTTACAGACTCTGATTTTCCCTCAGTTTTACTCAATACGTTGATATGGATAGCAGGTTCTGTTACACTTCAGTTGATCTTGGGGTTCATTCTAGCCCTTCTTCTGTGGCGTCCTTTCAAAGGGAGGGGGATATACGCAGGATTCGTTTTTTATCCTTGGGCTCTATCTGGTTTTGCCATAGGTCTTGTTTGGTCTTGGCTTTTGAATGGAACTTTTGGAATAGTGAATGATGTTTTGAAGAAATTGCATCTGATAAAGGAAAATATTCATTTCTTATCAGATCCGAATTATGCGATGTTATCGGTGATTCTGATAAACATCTGGTATGGGATACCGTTCTTTGCGATAATGATCCTTGCTGCCCTCCAATCCATACCTAAAGAAGTGATGGAATCTGCCATGATAGATGGTGCAGGGCCTGTAAGAAGGCTTTTCAGTATCGTCATACCCTACATAAAACCAACTCTCTTGAGCTCCGTCCTTTTAAGAATAATATGGGTGATGAATTTTCCAGACATAATCTACGGAACGACGAGAGGAGGACCTGCAGGAAGTACAAACATTCTCCCTGTCTACATGATAAACATCGTTTTCTACGAAACTAACTTCAGTAAGGCATCTGCTGTTGGAGTTATCATAATAGCAATCCTGCTGGTGTATACATTGTTCTATTTGAAATTAACCTCATACGGGGAGATGGAATTTTGAGAAGGCATAAGATATTATTCGAGACTCTCAGATTTTTCCTCCTCTCCATATACTTGATCTTCGCGGTCTTTCCTCTATTTTGGATATTCATAACATCACTGAAACCATCGGAAGAGGTGTATTCTTACCCGATAAAGTATTTCCCGTCATCTCCTACGTTGTCTGCTTACAAGTACCTCTTCTCGTTCGCAAACTTCTCGAGGTATTTCTTAAACAGTGCGATCGTTTCATTATCGGCCTCTGCAGTTTCCACGTTTCTCTCATTACTTGCAGGTTACGTTCTTGCAAGGTACAGGATAAAATCGGTTTACTGGATACTTCTGTTCCTTTTCTTCGCTCAGATGATACCAGCCTATCTCATTATGATTCCGCAGTACGTCATGTTCTCGCGGTTTGGGCTTATAGATAGACTTCTAGGAGTAACTATAGTTTATACTGGTATAGGGTGTGCCTTTTCAACTATTATGTCAAGAGGATTTTTCTTGAGGATACCAAGAGAATTAGAGGAAGCAGCTCTCATAGATGGATGCGGTAGACTGAGAGCTCTTTTTAGGATAACTGTCCCTATGATGTTACCAGGGGTATCTGCTATTTTCAGTTTTTCCTTTGTCAACACCTGGAATGAATTGTTCATAGCAGCGCTCTTTCTGAACAGCGATAGCAAATTGACAGTACCTGTGGCATTGTACTCTTTTATCTCCAAAGCGGGTATAAAATGGAACGTTCTGAGTGCAGGACTCGTGGTAGCCTTACTTCCTACTATCTTCGTCTTTGCAATTGCTCAGAAGTACATCATAGCTGGATTGACACAAGGGGCATTAAAAGGGTGATTTGATGATCTTGCCTATCTGAAAGTCAAGTGTTATAATCAATTACAGCACGAGCGGGCGTAGCTCAGGGGTAGAGCACCAGCTTCCCAAGCTGGGTGTCGCGGGTTCGAATCCCGTCGCCCGCTCCATTTTCCCGGTGAAACCGGGATTCTTTTATGATATAATATTTGAGACCTCAACTCGGATGTAGGTGTAAACCTCATCTGGGTTGTAGGAGTCTTATAAAATGGAGGTGTTGAGATGCCCCTCGATCCAGAGAAGAAAGCCGAGATAATAAAGGAGTTTCAGATTCATGAGGGTGATACAGGATCCGTGGAAGTCCAGGTAGCTCTTTTAACAGCAAGGATAAAGCACCTTACAGAGCATTTAAAGAAACACCCGAAAGACTTTCATTCAAGGCGTGGCCTCATGAAAATGGTTGGAAGAAGAAGAAAACTTTTGAAGTATTTGAGAAGAACAAAGCCTGAATCCTACCGAGAACTGATCGAGAAGTTAGGACTAAGAAAATAAAAGTTTGGATCGAATAGGGGGAGCGGGCACCAGCCCGCTCCTGTATTTAATAAAAAATGTTGTGATCGAGGTGATGAAGATGAAGACATGGAAGACAAACATATTTGGAAGGGAACTGATCGTGGAACATGGAAAAATGGCAAAACAAGCCCATGGATCTGTTCTCGTGCGATATGGCGACACGGCAGTTCTTGCCACTGCAACGATGTCGGATAAAGTCGTAGAAGGGATAGATTTTGTCCCTTTAACTGTAGAGTTTCAAGAGAGATTCTATGCCGCTGGTAAGATTCCTGGGGGGTTCATAAAAAGGGAAGGTAAACCCAGTGAATCTGCCATTCTTTCTGCAAGACTAATAGATAGACCCATAAGACCTTTGTTTCCCAAAAAATTCGCCAACGAAATACAAGTTATAGTGACGGTTCTCTCCGCTGATCCCGATACTCCACCTGATGCCCTTGGGATCTTCGCAGCATCTCTCGCTCTAAACCTATCCAAAATCCCGTTTGAAGGTATCGTTGCAGGTGTCAGAGTTGGACTCATTGACGGGGAATACGTTATCTTCCCAACGGAAAAACAGATGGAAGAGAGTAGGATGGATATTGTGGTTGCAGGTACTAAAGATGCTGTCACGATGGTTGAAGGGGAAGCCAAGGAAGTATCTGAGGAAGAGATGGTAAAAGCTTTGATGAAAGCCCATGAAGCGATCAAAAAACTGGTTGAATTTCAAGAGATGGTGATTTCGGAAGTACCCGTTGAAAAGTACAAATATGAGGAACCAGAAGCTCCTAAGGAGATTCTCGAAAGATTTGAAAGTTTGATCGATCCTGAGGAACTTGAAAGGAGGATTCTAACACCAGGAAAACATGCAAGGCAAGAAGCTTTAGATGAATACAAAGGAGAGCTCTTCCAGAAGGTGATCGAAGAATTTCAGCTGGAAGATACGGAGGAAATAGAACCTTTCATAAACGATGTCTTTACAGAAGCTGTTAAAACAAGGATGAGAAGAATGATCGTCGAGAAAGGAATCCGAGCGGATGGGAGAAGGCCAACGGAGATAAGGCCTATCACATGTGAGGTTGGTTTATTTGCAAGGACACATGGCTCAGCTTTATTCACACGTGGTGAAACACAGAGTCTTGGGATCGTTACCTTGGGAGCCCCTATGGATGAGCAGATAATCGATACGTTGCTTGAAGAAGGAACGAAAAGATTCATGCTTCACTACAACTTCCCACCTTTCTGCACAGGTGAAGTTAAACCGCTGAGGGGTCCAAGTAGGAGAGAAATAGGGCATGGTCATCTTGCAGAAAGAGCCCTACAATTTGTTCTACCACCGGAAGAATCCTTCCCCTACACTATAAGGGTTGTGTCGGAAATTCTGGAATCCAACGGTTCATCCTCAATGGCAACGGTGTGTTCGGGATCTCTGGCTTTAATGGATGCAGGAGTTCCTATTTCAAAGCATGTGGCAGGAGTTGCTATGGGATTGATTGTTGAGCCTGATAAAACGGTCATTTTAACGGATATCTTGGGGATGGAGGATCACTATGGAGACATGGATTTCAAAGTAGCTGGTACCAGAGATGGAATAACAGCGTTCCAAATGGATTGTAAGATTTCTGGTGTCACAGAGGAACTTCTTTCAAAAGCTCTCATACAAGCAAGAGAGGCCAGAATGTACATACTCGATAAAATGTATGAGACGATAGCAGAACCAAGACCCACCATATCGAGATTTGCTCCGATAATAAAAGTCACCCAGGTAAACCCAGATAAAGTGGCAGACATTATAGGTCCCGGCGGAAGGATCATAAAGAAGATCATCAAGGAGAACGATGTTAAGGTGGAAATAGACGACGAGACGGGGGTCGTGAAGGTTATAGGAAGTGAGGAAGAAAAAGTCGATAGGGCGATAGATACCATAAAGGAGATAGCCAGGGAGATAGAAGTTGGTGAGATCCTTGAAGGTAAGATAACAAGGATAGAACCGTATGGTATATTCATTGAGGTCTTTCCTGGAAAGATCGGGCTTCTTCATCAAAGTAAGATAGGGGAGGATATGAAATCCTTCGTCAAGAAAGTGAAAGTCGGAGACATGATAAAAGTTCAGGTCATAAACATAGACGAGCTTGGAAGGCTTCAATTCAAAAGGGTGAGCACTGAGAAACAACAACCTCAAAAATCTCAGAAGGCACCTCAGCAAAAACCTATAGTAAGGCCTAAAATAATAATTCCAAGAAAACCGAGGGGGCATAGTAAGTGAAAATAGTCGATGAAATCATTGGTAAATTCAGAGTGATAGTCATACCTTTTGAAAACGTTAAGACGACATCGTGCGCCTTTGTTGTGAAAAGTGGTTCCGCAGATGAACCAGACCCCCTTGCGGGGGTTTCTCATTATCTAGAACATGTGGTTTTCAGGGGTACAAAAAAATATGATCATTTCCAGCTGAAATACATAGTTGAGAGTGTTGGAGGGGTTTTAAACGCGTTTACCGAAAGAAGAGCAACGGTTTTCTATATAAAAGTTCCTGAAATGAATTTTCTGAACAGTTTTGATGTTCTGAAAAGCTTAGTGTTTGAACCGACAATAGATGAAGAATCTGTCGAGATCGAAAGAAAAGTCATACTCGAAGAGTATAAGATGAACAAAGACGATCCCGTGAGCTATCTTCATGATCTTCTGTTCGAGAATGTATGGATAGGACCTTTTGGAAGACCTATCCTTGGTTATGAGGATACGATAAAGAGTATTTCCAGAGAAGAACTCCTCGAGTATCATGACAAGATGTATTTCCCAGGAAATATGATTGTTGTTCTAGCCGGTAAAGTGAATGGGACCTTTATGGAAGTTGTAGAGAAAGAGTTGAAGAGCATCGATAAGGAAGGTGAGAAGAAAGATATCGACTTTCCAAGTTTCACCTACCCATCGTCAGTGATCTATGAAGCTAGAAATGATATGGAACAAGTTCATGTTGCCTTAGCAAAACCTATTCCTGGAAGGGAGAATTCAGATTACCCAGCCATAGCTCTTCTCAATACAGCTTTAGGAAGCGGTATGAGTTCTCTTTTGTTTCATGAGATCAGAGAGAAAGAAGGATTAGTCTATGATATCTACTCACAGGTATATGCTCTGAGGAAGACAGGCGTTTTAGTGATATATTCTTCCATGTCACCAAGCAATCTGGAGAAGTTCTTCAAAAAGTTGAGAAGACTTCTATCGTCCATGCAAATTCTGGAAAACTTTGAGTATGGAAAGAACAGATTGCTCGGAAAGCTTGAGATGATGACGGAAAGTCCTGGAAGCGTAATGGGATTTGTGGTTGACAGGCTGGTCTGCGGATTGGAGAGCTACGATATAGACTCTTTCATGGAAGAAATAAAGAAGTTGGATGAATACGATTTTGAAAAAGCTGCGAAAGAGATATTATTGGGTAATTGGGCTGTTTTTGGCTTAGGACCCGATTCCGCCCGTTTTGATTTTCCTATCTTGGAGGTGTGAAAATGGGAATTATCTGGAAAAAAGTGGATGAGGTCAAATCGGGGGAAATATTGGCAGATGACGTTTATGATGGTAGAACATTCGTTGTACTTCTCAGAAAAGGGACGATGCTGGATGATAACAACATAGAGCTTTTGAAAAAGAGAAATGTTTTGAGGGTTCCTATACTTCTTGAGGAGAAGACAGAAGAACCATCAGATACACTCGCTTTGAGAGTTGAGGAGAAAATAACAGAATACATATTGCCAGATGTTCCCACTATGATAGATGAAAAGGTCTACAAAGAAGCATTAGAAGATGTTCGAGACATCGTGAGAAAGATCATGGAACTTGAAGCACTCGATGTTGAGAAATTCAGAAACGTTTCGAACAAACTCGTTGTGGAGATCATGAAGAAAGACGAAAGAATCGTGAATCTTCTAAGAAAGCACGCAACAGGTTTTCTCTACAAGCATCTTGTTAACACAGGTGCCCTTGCAGGTTTCATAGCTCATGAAATGGGGATGCCAAGGCACATAATAGCTATAACATGTAGAGCAGCTCTTCTCCACGATATAGGACTTTCCCTCTTGAAAGGTGAAGAAAGCGGTATTGAGGAGGAGAAGGGGGAGTTGAAGGTTCATCCCGTTGTAGGATCCTACCTCTTGAAGAAATATTCCGATGAATTAGAAAGGGAAGTGATAGATGGTGTTCTGCATCACCATGAAAGGTTCGACGGTAGGGGATTCCCGATGGGATTGAAGGGGAAAAGAATTCCTGTTATTTCAAGGATACTCCAAGTTGCCGACGCTTATGATACCTTAACTTCCGATATACCGGGCTATCAGGGTATGCCACCTTATTACGCTCTGAAGTGGATAGTGGAGCATGCTGGAAGGATATTCGATCCAGATATTGTCTCTTCCTTCTTAAGGATAACAGGTGTTTATCCAACAGGGACGAAGGTGCTCCTCACAGATGGGAGAACCGGGGTTGTTCTTGGAAGGAGCGAAAAGTACCTATGTCCTATCGTCAGAGTTGAAAACGAAGATATAGATCTCTGCAAAAGGAGGGATATCTGGATAGAGAAGGTGATCACA
>Ga0180301_10002974_pt1 | contig 13257 bp, 15 predicted proteins | sample GuaBasSediGuay16_FD_121797 | JGI IMG/M metagenome (GOLD analysis project Ga0180301, IMG submission 121797) | Subseafloor sediment microbial communities from Guaymas Basin, Gulf of California, Mexico - Guay16, Core 4569-2, 12-15 cm | ecosystem: Environmental > Aquatic > Marine > Hydrothermal...
GCATGTATAGGTCCTGCTGGAGAAAATAGGGTGTATTTAGCAAGTATAACATCTGATGGAAGATTTGCTGGTAGGGGTGGACTTGGAGCAATTATGGGTTCAAAAAATCTTAAAGCTTTGGTTGTGACAGGTAGAAAAGAATTAACTATTGTTGATAGAGAAACCTATGAGGTTTTACTGAAAAAAATTAGGTTTACAATAGAAAATGACCCAATAACGGGTAAGGATGGAAGTTTAGCTAGATTTGGGACAGCAAGTATTGTTCATAGAATTAGAAGTGCTGGAATACTTCCCTTAAACAATTTTTCAGAAGAAACTTTAAGTTTTGAGGAAGCTGATAAGTTTTCTGGGGAAACAATTAGAGAAAAATTTTTTGTTGGAAGAAAAGGTTGTTATTTATGTCCAACAGCATGTGGTAGAAGAATAAAGATAAACGGTAAAATTGTTAAAGGACCAGAATACGAAAGCATTATTATGCTTGGACCAAATGTAGGATTTTATGATTATGAAAAAGAAATTGTGCCTTTAGCTAAACTTTGTGATGAATTTGGAATGGATACAATATCTATAGGGAACATTTTAGGTTATGCAAAAGCTACTGGTCAAATTTCTAATTTTGAAGATGCTGTTAGACTTGTTGAAGAAATAGCATTTGGTAAATCTATTTTTTCTAAAGGGGTAAAATATGCATCAGAAAAAATTGGGGTTGAAGCAGTTCATGTTAAAGGTTTGGAGCTTCCAGCCTACAATCCTAAGGGTGCTAAAGGGATAGCTTTAGCTTATGCAACCTCTAATAGAGGAGGATGTCATCTTAGAGCTTATACTATTGCACCTGAAATTTTAAGCGACCCAGAATATGTTGACCCGGCAGAAGAAAAAAATAAAGCTGAACTTGTAAAAAGAATGCAGGACAGCTACGCCATCTATGATAGTGCAATAATATGTAAATACCATAGTTTAGCTTTATTTACAACCTTAAAATTTGAGTTAGATGACCTTGCAAAAATTTTGAGTGCGGTAACCGGATTTAAGTTTACAAATGAAATTCTTCATCAAATAGGAGAAAGAATTTACACTGTTGAAAGAATGTTTAATGTAAGGGAAGGATTTACCAGTAAAGATGATAACTTACCCAAAAAATTCAACCTAAACCTAGAAAAACTTCTAGCAGCCTATTACAGGAAAAGAGGATGGAAAAAAGGTATTCCAACAACAATACCAGCTTTAATTGAACCTGTTTACATGGAAAAAGGTGAAATTACAGTTACTCCCATTATGAAACTTAAACCACCTCAAATTCAGGTTGCATTAGACATGGATACAGACCTAAAAACAGTTGTTAAGGTTGCTGAGGAAACCTATAGAGGTGGGGTAAGAATTGTTGAAGCAGGAACACCAGCTTTAAAAAGACATGGTGTAGATAGGCTTATTCCGGCCCTTAGAAAGGTTGCACCGGAAGCAATTATAGTTGCGGATATGAAAACAGCTGATGTTGGAGGTTTAGAGGCTAGAATAGCTTTTAGAGCGGGTGCAGATGTGGTTGCTGTTTTAGGTATGGGAAGTAAAAGCAAAATAATTGAGGCTTTAGGTGAAGCTATCAGGGAAGATAAAGCCATACTTATAGACTTAATAGATTGTGAAGACCCATTAGCTAAACTTGAAGATTTAACAAGGGAGTTAAAGGGAAAAGAAAACTGGGTAATCTTTTGCTTACATAGAGGTATAAGTGAACAGATGAAAGGCCGAGGGATCTATGACCAAAAAACCTTGATTGTTGAGGCTAGAAAAAAGGCTGGAAAATTTCCTATGGCTGTAGCTGGAGGAATAAGAGAGGGAACAGCTAAAGAAATTGTTTCATGCGGAGTTGAAATTATCATCGTTGGAAGTGCAATCTACAATTCAACAAACCCTAAGGCTACAGCTGAACGTTTTCTTGAAGAAGTAAAAGAACATTACAAACCTTTAACAGTTTAAGTTTACAACTACTCCGGATAAACATAAACTTCAAATTTTTTTAGAATTTTAGCTTTTATTTCTGGAGCTTCTTTACCCAATAAGTCAATAAATTTTTGAAGATTACTAGGATTATCTGTATGATAGGGGATGGCTATCTTAGGTTTAATAAGTTTAGCAACTTCAACACCACTTTTAGGAGAAGTCCCGGGAGCAATTCCAACTGTACAAAAAGCTAAATCTATTTTATATTTTTCACCCAAAACTTTCATTTCAGGATACGGTTTACTATCACTTGAATGGTAAACTTTAATGTTATCTTCACTTGTTAAAATAAACGTTAAGGGTTGATTTCCAGGATGACTGGAATATTCAGCATTAAGCTTAACATTATCAATGGTTAGGCTTTCACCAGTTTTTAAAGGTTTAACCATGGTTGGGGAAATATTTTTAAGCTGTTTAGCTACAAAAGGTGTGGTAACAATTAAAGCATTTGTTTGTTTATGAATTTTCTCCACAAGCTCAGCCTCAAAATGGTCATAATGTTCATGAGTAACAACAACTACATTAGCTTGAGAAACATCTGAAACATCAACATCTATAGGGTCAAAAATAACAGTTAAACTTGGAGTTTTAACAATAACACCAGAATAATCATTAAACCAAGCTAATGCGATTTTTCCTTGAGGAACCTTAAACCTAAAAATTTCTTTAAGACTCATAGGCACTCAATAAGTATTTTACGGTAAACATCCATAAATTCTTACCTAAAGTTTACTGTAAAAAAGAAATTTTTTGTTTTTAGACTTTTACTCTTATCTCCAGTTTATCCATCAATTCTTTGTATCTGTTCCTTATAGTTACTTCAGTTACATTTGCAATGTTAGCAACCTCTCTTTGAGTTTTTCTTTCCCCAACAAGAATAGAAGCAATATAGGTTGCAGCAGCAGCAATACCTGTTGGACCTCGGCCACTTGTTAAATGAAGATTTTTAGCTATTTCTATGATGGTTGCAGCAACATTTTCAGCCTTACCAGCCACCAATAGTTGGTTGGAAAACTTGGAAATATATCGTGAAGGAAAAACTGGTGGAATAAATTCTCCTAATTCTTTAGCCAAAAACCTGTAACATCTACCAATCTCCTTCTTTCCAACATATGTAACAGCTGCAATCTCATCTAAAGTTCGAGGCACATTACATTTTCTACAAGACATATAAATAGCTGCAGCAGCAACACCTTGAATTGAACGTCCCCTAATTAATCGTTTTTTAACAGCTTTCCGATAAAAAACAGCAGCTGTTTCAAGAATACTTTTTGGAAGATTTAAGGCTGAAGAAATTTTACTCATTTCTGAAAGGGCAAATGCAAGATTTCTTTCAGAAGCATCTGCAACCCTAATTCTTCTTTGCCATTTTCTTAACATAAAAACTTGGTTTGCTTGGTTTGGTTGAAGATTTTTACCGTAAGTATCTTGGTTATGCCAATCTATAAGAGTTGATAAACCTTTATCATGAATAGTGTAGGTTAAAGGTGCTCCAACCCTTGTTCTTTTAGTTTTTTGTTCACTGTTAAATGCTCTCCATTCAGGACCAGTATCAGTAATTTTATCATCAACAACATAACCACAATTCATACATACAAGTTCTCCTTGGTCATAATCATTTATCAATCTTGTAGCTCCACATTCCGGGCAAACTCTTTTTTTTGTTTTTAAAGGAGGATTAATTTTTTTGGTCAGGGTCTCTACCCCTTCTAAATCTTTTTCTTTTTATCCTTTTTTCTTCAATAAAAAACAGGGATTTGGGGGGCTTTTTCCTGGTAATGGTTGGTTTAACAGAAATGTAGGGAGAATGAGTTGGGCCTAAAATATCAAAAACAACACCGATTTCTCTTAGTTCCCCATCAAAAACTTTTGTCCCAATTCTTGGGGTGTAAGTGGATTTTACTATTAGATTTCCTGTTGCTTCTGAGATGTGTAAAATTTTACCTAGCTTCTTCAAAACAATGATTTCCCCTTACACCCAAAAATACTTACAGCAATACCAAAAATTAAAATAACATTTAAACTTTTCTGGGAAAACCTACCTTTTTCCTCTTAATTCAGCAATTTTTTGAGCTAAAATAAGCAAAGTTTTATGTTTTGAGTTAACCTTATCAACTACAACATACCCAGATTTTTCCCACCAACATCTTGGAAATTTTGCATCTGGGTTTGGTTGAGGATTAAGATTTAAAATTTCAGCAGCCTTAACCAATTCTTCCATCCTAGGAGAACTTAGGGCAAATCTTCTAGGAACTTTTCTACCTTCCCCATAGGTTTTTGAAGCATCAAAATAGGTTAACCAAACAATACATTTGTTTTCAAGTTTTCTCAAAAATATCCCCTAACAGCTTATGCTTTTTGAGGAAGAAGAACAGCATTAACAACTCCATGTTGGGAAGGTCTTGAAGTAACTTTTGCAAGTCCAAGCTCGGTTTCAATTATTGCACCTTTTGTAATAATTCCTCTACGATTATAATCTAAATTTGCAGGATTTTTTACAACTCTTAAAATTTTAGTTAATTTTGTTTTACCAGTTTTAGGGTCTGAAACTTGAGCTGTTGTTGTTGAGAAAAGACGAACTTTAATATTTCCACCTCTAACCCTATCAACAACCCTATAAGGTTCACCTAAAACAACTTCAACAATTGGACCTCCTCTTTCAAATTTTCTTTTACCCCTATACGGTCTTTTTTTGCCACCTGTAGGTTTTCTTTTATGTAGGTCTGAATGCCAAGACATTAACTTTCACCAAGACTTTTTTAACTTATAGGAGACTATCAGTTTTAATGGGAGATTTACATATATTTTTGTTGTTCATCAAGTTTATAGGTAGGATATATTTTAAGGTTTTGGAGAGGGCTTAACTTAAAATGACCTTAATGAAAGAAGCAAAACTTGGTAAAACAACAAGAGAAATGCTTACCGTAGCAAAAAAGGAAGAAATTGAGGTTGAAGTTATTAAAAGAAGAATTGCTTCCGGTAAGATTGTTATTGTAAAAAATGTTGGTAGAGAATGTGAACTTGTTGGGATTGGAAAAGGTTTAACTACAAAGGTTAATGCAAACATTGGAACATCCTCAGAACATTGTAATTTAGATTTTGAACTGGAAAAAGCTAGAACTGCAGTAAAATATGGGGCAGATACTTTAATGGATTTAAGCACCGCCGGAGATTTAGACCAGATTAGAAACATAATTTTGAGTGAGGTAAAGATTCCTGTTGGAACTGTCCCTATCTATCAGGCTGCTGTTGAGGCTGTTAAAAAACATGGAGCAATTGTAGATATGACTGAAGATGAAATTTTAGGTGTAATTGAGAAACATGCAAAAGATGGTGTTGATTTTATGACTATTCATGCAGGAATTACAAAAGAAATTGTTGAAAGATTAATGAAGATTTCAAGAGTTACAGGAATTGTTAGTCGTGGAGGGGCTTTTTTAGCAAGTTGGATACTAAAAAATCAAAAAGAAAATCCTCTTAACAAAAATTTTGATTACATTCTTGAAATAGCAAAAAAATATGATTTTTGTATAAGTCTTGGAGATGCTTTACGTCCAGGAAGTTTGGCGGACGCATCAGACTGGTTTCAATTTCAAGAACTTTTAAATGTTCAAAAACTTGTTGAAAAATGTTGGGAGTCAAATGTTCAAGTTATGGTGGAAGGGCCAGGCCATTTACCTTTAAACCATGTTGAAACAAATGTTGTTTTAGAAAAAGCTTTGTGTAAAGAAGCCCCATTTTATGTGCTTGGACCCGTAATAACCGATATTGGTGCTGGATACGACCATATTGTTGGGGCTATTGGTGGTGCTATTGCAGCCCTAGCTGGTGCAGATTTTCTTTGTTATGTAACACCTTCAGAACATCTTGGAATACCTACGGTAGAAGATGTAAAAGAAGGTGTAGTTGCAGCTAAAATTGCTGCTCATTGTGCTGATATTGTAAAGCTTGGATGGAAAAAAGCAAAAATAGATTTTGAAATGGCTAAAGCTAGAGCTGAATTAAACTGGGAAAAACAATATAAACTTTCAATTGATCCTGAAAAAGCTAAAGAGGTTAGAGAAAGAATTAAACCAAGAACTGAAGCATGCACTATGTGTGGAAAATATTGTGTATTCAAAATTTTATCGTACTTAAAAAAAGAAAAATGTCTTTGAAATGGAGAATGAATAAAAATGGATAGTTTGGAGAAAAAAATCAAATTTTTAAAATCCGCAGAAGAATACAAAAAAGAGTTTGAATCTAAACTTTTCCCGGTTGAAGAATTAAACCCGCAAAAACCAGTAGTTTTTATTTCTGTTGGTGGTGGAGAGTTAGGTGACTTAACCGTAACAGCTGCAAAAAGATTGTTGGGTGGTTTGGGTGGTGGAGTAAAAACTGTTGTTTTTGATAGGTATGAAGGTTTTCCAGCTCAAGATGTAGCTGACCAATATGAATGTTTTGACATGTTAAATGGAGACTTGCTGGAAAAATATATTCGAAAACATGTTCCTAACCCAGACCAGCCTCATGTAATCTATCTTGAAATTGAAAAAATAAACACTTTAAGAGCATGTGAATTAGGGATAAAAGAAGGATACAGGATAATGTCAACACCTTATGGTCCATTAATTTGTATGGATAGACATTTAACAAAACTAATGTTTGATAGGTTAAATTTGCCAAGGATTGATTGGGCTTATGCAAAAAATCAGGAGGAAATAAATAGGGTTGCTAAAGATTTTGGTTTACCTGTAATCGTAAAACCTATCATGACTTCAAGTGGACATGGAACAACTATAGCAAAAACAAAAGAAGAACTTGAAAAAGCTTATGATTATTCCTTAAAACATGCAAGAGGTTTAGGTAGCCAAGTAATAGTTGAAAAATATCTTCCAAAACTTAAGGAAGAGGGAACAGAAATCATGCAACTTGCAATCAGACACTTTGATGAAAATGGTAAAATTGTTACAAGTTTAGCCCCACCTGTTGAACATAAAAGACCTGGGGCAACCTACCATGAAAGTTGGCTTCCAGCAACCATTCCTGAAAATTTAAAAAGAAAATGTGGTGAAAGTGCCAAAAAAATAGCTGAATTTATAGGTGGATTGGGAGTTTTTGCTGTTGAACAATTTGTTGTTAGAAATGAGATTTACAACAATGAAGTTGCAAATAGACCTCATGATACAGGGATGATTACCCGTTGGATGCTTAACATGGATGAGGGTGCACTTCAATTATATTCAACCTTAGGACTTCAAATAGCTTCTCATGACTTAAACTTAACCCAAAAGAATGTTTATGGGGTTGCTCATGTTATTCTAGCACCTGAATTTGGATTTGACAAAGAAATTCCGGTTAAAAAATGGTGTTTAAACAAGGTTAAACAATATATTGGGTTAAAAGGTTTTAAAGGGGATATTTGGTATTTTGGAAAACCTACAGCTTACTCACATAGAAGAATGGGTTTAGCTGTGGGCTTTCATGAAAACCTTGATGATGCAAGAAAAATAGCTGAGGAAATTGCCCATTATGCTGAAAAAAACATTTTTTATGGTGTAGATTAGGTTAGAAAGAGCTTTATTCTTAAAAAATAAATAATTTTTCAATGTGGGAAGGGGAAATTTTCTAGGATTGAAAACCTACATTTTAAGGCTAGTCTTGTTAAACATGAAGACAGGTTATACGATAGCTCACGAAGTAAATTTAGAAAAATCAAAGGAAGAAAATTACTGGATAGCTTATCTTCCCCATAGATTATACCATCGGATTGAAGCTCATTTTGGGAGAGGCCCCTTTACAACAGAATTTACCCTATCCCATGGACCTTACATGTTACATGGCTACATAAAATCAGAAAAAGAAGTTAATTTACCAATTGTTTTCAAAGAGAAAGATTAAATGGTCAGGGAGAGGAACGCTCATCACCCATCAGCACAGTCCAAGCGTTCCTCATCCCAAAAATAAGTTTTTAATGGAAAATTTTAAGTTTTACTGGAGCCAAAAATGTTGGAAAAAGGCTTTAAACCTTCCAAAATGTCTAGGTGGTAGGAGCCTTCATGGGTGAAAGGTATTCTAACACTTAAAACTTTAAAGGCTCCAAACAGTTTTATGGGTAAAGTTATGGTTCCATTCAACTTATAGTCTATAACTGTGTCTTCACGTTTAATCATGTCAAAAATTATTTCAAGAATTTCTGTCGTGTTTGATTCTACTGTAAAGTTTAGGGATGTTTTTGTGTTTGATGGGATGTAAACGTTTTCCTTAAAACCTTCCCCCAAATAACGGTTTTCAACATAAACTTGATATTCAACCTTATCCAAAACTAAACCATAATTTGAAGGATTATCAACAACAATACCAAAAATAAAATTAACTTTTTCCGGATAAAAATCTAAAACTGCTGGATTAAATCCTTCCAAGCTAACATCAACCAATTTAGCTTCCTCAATTTTTATGTTTTTAGCAACAGTATAAAGCTGGTAAAAATAAAATCCTATACCAGCTAAAAATATAACAACAATTAAAACAGAAACAGCTAAAACCTTACCCATTTAAACCACCAAGCAAACTTAAATATACATCTGAAGTGAAGAGGAACATTAAGCCTTTTTAAGCAGTAAGATTTTAAAAGTTTTTGGTGGTCAAGGATGGCTGAGAAGGTATCAATTCTTGTAGGTAAAAAACCTCCATTAAACTATGTTTCAGTATTGCTGATGCAACTTTCAGAAAGCTCTGATGTATGTGTTAAGGCTAGAGGTAGACTTATAAAAAATGCTGTAGATGTTGTAGAAATGGCTAAAAGATTTAACAAAAATTTAAAGGTTAAAGATGTTAAAATAGGCTCAGAAACCCGTCAAGATGAAGCAGCAGGAACGGTAAAAAACGTAAGTTTCATAGAGATAACGGTTGGATTCTAAACCACCAACAATCCCAAAATTTTCTCATAAAACAATTTACCGAAAAAACCTTTTTCTATTTAAGAAAAGGTTTTAGTCTAATCGAATTTCACCTAAACTTTCTAATGTTTTTATGTTGTTTATCTTAATTTTTCCATCAGAAACAGTGTAAAGCATACTATCAATATACAGACTTCTTTTTATTTCATATTTAGATTGGAAATAATATCCACTTTTTAATAGGTTTTCCTGATTTTCTAAATGGGTTATTTTTCCTTTAAGTTTAATTCCTTCTTCAAGAGATACATGTAAAACGTAGACTCCTTGAAAAATGTATTCTCCATGGACCCATGGCGGAATTTTTCCAGAGTATTTTTCAGGAAAAATTTTTGCTTCAAGTATAGGGATAACCAAAAGATTTCTTTTTTTATCAAAAAGTAAAGCATGATGGTCTCTGAGAACAGGTGTTTCAGTTCCTCTATCACCTATTATTATCTTATCCAGCTCTTTTGGATTTGTAACATCAGAAACATCAAACAAAGAAATTTTTACTCCTTGATACCATGAAAAATCTCCTTCTTCAGCTGGAACTGTCTCTTTACCTATTCCAATAAGATGGTCTTTATCGTAAGGATGTAGGTAATCTGAATATCCTGGAATTTTAAGTTTACCCAAAATTTTAGGATTTTTTGGATTGGTTAGGTCTATGGTGAAAAGTGGGTCAACCTTCCTAAAAGTAACAAGATAACATCGGTTACCCATAAATCTTGCAGAATAAATTTTTTCACCTGGAGCTAAACCCTCAAGTTTACCAACAATTTTTAGGGTTTCAGTGTTCAAAACATAAACATTATTTGAGCTTGTAGCTTGAATTTGAAATCTTGAAACATGACCTATTGTGGTAGCAACTCTAAAATACCCATCATACTCATCCATAGAAAACTGGTTTAAAATTCTGCCAGGAACTTCACCATTTGCTTCATACTTGATTTCCAAACCATCAATTTTTATTCTATGAATTTCTGTTGATTCTCCATTAGGTAAACTATTCCATTTAGGTATTGCAACATAAATGTTGTTTAATGAAACATAGATACAAGTTGTATGACCTGTAAGAATAACCTTGCATTCTGGTTTTTTATCCTTATCAAAAATGTTTATTGCAACAATAGTAGTGTAACTTTTTGGAATTTTAACTTTATCTGAATAGTAGATATTTCTTGGAAGAATTTCTTCAACAGTATTATCAACGATTATTCTTGGATGGTAAACCTCAAAATTTTTGGTTAAAGGTAAAAATAAAGGTTGAGTTACAACAACATAAACATAATCTCCAATCATCCTTGAACTAACATATCCACCGCCCAATGAAATCTTCCTTGTCAAAACCGGATTATACATATTGGATAAATCGTAAATTTCAACAGAAACCCCATAAAACCAATAAGGTGGAGAAATTACCATATTTTTAATATTCTCTAACGGTTTTGTTGGTGGTTGCTCATGTTTAAAAACTATAAGCCTATCTTTGTTGATAAACAAGCCTAGTAAGCTACCATTAACATCAATTTTTGTAACTATCCGTAATTTTTTAGGCGGATAAGCTTCAATTATAAAAATTTCTTTCCCAGAAACTGTGTAAATATATTTTCCATCCGTTTTAACTATGTCAGCTTCATCAACACCCTTAACCTGAATATTGGTTGAAGAATACTCTAAACCACCACTTGTTTCTAATGTTGCTGAGGTTGAAGTTTTACGGATATCTAGTATGGGTACACTAAGAAATTTCTCAACAAAAATATGAGATTTTTCTTCTTTTTTAGCTTCTTCCAATTTTAATTTAACAAAATTTTCAAGCTCTTTATATGATTTGAAAGTTTTAAGTTGAATATTTGTTGGGGAAGCTTGACTTAAAACATAAACTCCTAAAATTGTTGAAGCTACAAATAACCCTGCAACTATTAAAACAAAACCTAAACGTAGATTATTTTTTCCCATAATTTTCTCACTAATTTAAAATTTAAGGGTAAAGTTTGCTATTATCCTACAGCTTAAAACATGTTGTTCAAAAAGATAGAACAGCTTAAAACAGGAAAGTGAATATACATATTTTTGATGGTGAGTGACTGAAAAAGCAGATACTTTAACAGTTGAATCTGAACTTAAAGGTAAAACCTTAATTGTTTATTGGTATATGCTTAAACATGCAAAATCAACAGTTGGTGTTAGAGAAATTCAACGTAAACTTGGTTTTTCCAGTCCAAGTGTGGCGGCTTACCATTTAGATAAGCTTGTTTCTCTTGGACTTGTAAACAAAACAGTTACAGGAGAATATTATTTGGTTCAAGAGGTTAAGGTTGGAGTTTTAAGATTTTTTACTAGACTTGGAAAATTTCTTGTACCAAGATATCTATTTTACTCTGTTTGGTTTACAGTAATGTTTCTAACCTATTTAATTTTCTACGGATATACTGGTGGAATTCACAATATTGCAGCAACAATTTTTGGGGTATTAGCATGTTTAATTTTATGGTTTGAAACCGTCAAACTTTGGAAAGGAAAGCCGTTCTAAACCATAGAATAAAGTAACCTAAAACAAATATTTTAGGTTGAGAAGAATGTTAAAAAGAATAATTGTATACATGGTTTTGGCTGTTATGCTTGGAGTAGGAATAATGGTAGCACCCTTAATTTTAACTTTCCATCCATCTGTAACCAATCTAATTAAACAAACAACTCAAAAAGGAGAAGAAGAAACAGCTCCTGAAAAAACAAAACCAACAGAAGTTACAACATGGGAAAAAACAACTCTTTCCCAACCAAGTTTTCTACCTTTAATTTTAATAATAATTTTAAGTCTTTTTCTTGCTGCTGGTATTTCGGTTTATGTAAAAAAAGAAATGTTAAAACCTGAAATTAGCCAACCACAAAAGGAGCCTACTATTTGGATATTTATTTGAGTTTTTGAGTTATTGCATATGCACGGATATAAATCCCCTTGAAGATTTCAGTTTCACCAAACCTTTACCTTACGCACCAATTATAAAAACAATAACAAAAGGAGGTGGAAAAACGGAAAAAATAATAGAGGGTTGGGGAATTGGGGAATACTAATTAATTTGTGTATTTCTCAAAATAAGGTGTATTCCAGAAAATGGATTTAAAATATTGGGGAAAAAGAAAACTTCAAATCACACCTAATTACGTGTTAATCAATTTCCCCAAAAAATTATTTAGAAAATTTAATTTACCTAAAGGTTTGAGTTTTTATGTGTTTGGAATTGAGGAAAGGGGAAAATTGGTTGGTGTTTTATACATTAACACAAACAAAATTAATCGTAAACCTTATCACCATATAGGTAAAGATTGGAGAAAATATTTTCAGGATTGGGATAGGATAAAAAACATAGTTGGTTTGATTGAGGATTTAAAACAAAAAATAAGAAGTGTGAATTGGTATGACACTGTATGATACTGTCATATCAAAAATTAAATTTTTGGTGGGGTAATATCCACTAAATTTACATGGGTTTTTTGAATGTTATCCTATTTGTCTGTTTGAACTGTAATTTCCCATCTGGTTTTAACTAGTTGTTGGATTGTTTCAACATCAACTTTTCTAACCTCATATTTAGGTTTTCCGGTTTGAACAAGTTGAACATAAATTAATGTTGATTTTAAATCTGAATGTCCTAATCTTTCTTTTACTAGGATTATATCTTTTGTTTTTGCGTATAATTCGGTGGCGAAACAATGTCTAAACGTATGTGGGTGAATTTTTAAATAATCCATGTTTCCGGTTTTTTGCACCAATCTTTTTGTACAATTTTTTTTACCAGTCTTTGAATAATATCTATATCGGTTATCCATTCTTTTGGGATTTCAAACCAATCCGGTAGAGGGATAATCCTTTCCAAATTTTTTTACGTTTTTCTATTTTTACTATTGCAATTCTACGGTTTGAATCAAATCTTAAATTTTTTAATTCCCCAACCCTACAACCTAAAGTTTTCAGAATTTTTAATGTGTTTCTCCCTTTTCTTCCCTTACACCTATTGATTAGGTTATCCAACATATCTTCCGATGGTATAAATGGAACTTTTTTAACTGGTTCAAATCTGAGATTCTCAACATTCAAATTTTTACATTTTGCATACATCAAGTAGTAGTTCCAGAAAATCTTTTTTCCGTTATCATGGTAGTTTTTGTTAATGTAATCCCAAACCTCAACAGGGTTATCAATATCCACGTGTTTATCCAAGATTTTCATGGGTTTAACAAAATTTTCTAGGGTTTTTTCCCGATATCTTCTTTTAATTTTTTCAACAACCAAAAAAATTGGGGTAATCTACTTTTTTGGGATTTGACCCTACTAAAA
>Ga0180301_10002975_pt1 | contig 13254 bp, 17 predicted proteins | sample GuaBasSediGuay16_FD_121797 | JGI IMG/M metagenome (GOLD analysis project Ga0180301, IMG submission 121797) | Subseafloor sediment microbial communities from Guaymas Basin, Gulf of California, Mexico - Guay16, Core 4569-2, 12-15 cm | ecosystem: Environmental > Aquatic > Marine > Hydrothermal...
GATCTACGATAAAGTAGATAAAATAGTTACTATACTTCATCATGTACCATTTCGCAAACTCGTAAAGTATAAGTTGAGACATGAATGGGATTATTTTAGCACTTTTATGGGAAGTGAAAACTTCGGATACATAATTAAGAAGTATAGAGATAAGGTAAAGTTGGTGCTGTTTGGTCATCAGCATAATGGTGTGGAGTCCAGGATATGTAAGGAGGTTGAGGGTATTAAGTGTTGCAACTGCGCCTCACCAATACCTATAATTATTGAAGTCTAAGTTAGGAGGTGATTATATGTTAGTACTTAAGATATTTTCGAGTGAATGGTGTGATGCTGATGTATATGAAGTTGTTGGGTAGGTTAGAAAATTCTGAGTTTAATGTAGTTGCTAGAGACATTAAGAAGGAGTTAAGGAGAGATGCATGAAAAGATAGATATAAGTACTGATTTCATAAAGTGTCTTGAAAAGTATAGAGCTGATGTTGTTGTAATTCTTGAATGTGAATTTGATTACCCTCAAGTTCTACTGATTCATCTTTGTGATAAGAGAATAATTCATTTCTTTAACATGGATAGAGCTGTTTTGAGAGAAAAGATAAATAGGTATAGAGATAGAAAATATGTGATTGTGATGAGAAGTGATAAGTAATGAGTGAAGTATGTATCGATAATGCATTCATTGAAGAGATTATTGATTGTTTTCTTGATAAGTATTTTATTAGTGGTACATACGCTTTATGTTCTCTTGGCTGGTGTTGGGATCTAGCAGTCCCTACAGGTATTTTGATCGCTGTACCATCTCTTGATACTCCAGTCATCAACGATGTCCGTGAGATTCTATCTAAGCGTGGTTTTGGTGTTTCTTTCATTGTTGAGGACTTCTCTAGAGCTGATTACTTCCTCGATAATGAGTCTGGTGTTTTCTTTGCTTCTAAGCTTCAGGCATATATCGATGCTTTTGCTAATAGGGGTTTGTGGGGTGTTGATTATTTTGAAACACTCGTTAGTTTTGCTGGATATGAGTTAGTAGAATTTGTTAAAGAACCTAAACTTGCTAAGAGGTATAGGTCTTTAGCAGAATCACAATACATAGATAAGCTACAACAAGTCCTTGAACCACCACACATGTTGTTTAAGCTAACATACGAGATCTTCGGTGATGAGAAATTAATGAAGATAGCTAAAATACTTAAACCACCTAAAGAGCCTAAACGCAAGAAGATCTATTGGGAAGCATTAAGAGCGACAATACTAGGAAACACAGTAGCGGCAAGACTAGGATATGAACAACTAATAACCAAGAAACAGAGATAAAAACATAGAAGGAATAACAATTAGTATAAACTCTAGTAGAAATCTTTACTTAAGTTTATGAAAAGATTTTGCTGTTCTGAAATACTGAGTAAAATTATCACCCACAGGGACAAAACAGTTTATGACTTAGTTGTAAACACTCCTATTCCTGATATAATAGTAAGTGGTGTGGCAATAGATTTATATCTATCTGGTAGGTATTTATGGGTGGTAGAAGTGAAGGTATTGATCATTAGTGATTTGCACTATAATAATCGTGTGTTTAGAGGTGTTGATGAGTCAGTTGCTTGGAGTTGGTTAATGACTATCATAGATTATCATAGACCTGATTTATTGATAAGTCTTGGTGATTGGGGTGAAGCCATTAATGAAGCTGAATTCTATGAATTACTCAAGAAGGTTAGGGTCTGGTCTATTTATGGTAATCACGAAAATTTAGAAGTGCTTAAGAAGATGTACAATGTTATTACTGATAGTTATGAACCTGTATTGATGGGTGATGGTGAAGTTAGGGAATTCAATGGTGTTAGATTCGGTGGCATTAATGGTATTGTTGCTCTTAGATGTAGATTACGTAAAGGCATACCTAGAAAGAGACCAGGAGAATATGTAGAAATTGCTAAGAGCCTAGCTGGTAAAATAGATATATTATTACTACATGATTCTCCTTGGTTAGAAGAGTATAGAGGTATGATTGCACGTGATGAAAGGACTCAAGCCGTAGCAATAGCTATCTATGAAGCGAGGCCTAAGATAGTTTTCTGCGGACACCTACACCTATCACCATATACTATTTATAGATTTGACTATGGGACACTCTATGTAAGGATAGACTCATCGCAAAAACATAGGTGCTATGCAGTATTGAATATAAATAATAAGAAGATAGAGATCTGGAGAGATCTCGAAATTGTTGAAGAACAAGGTTTATAGAGTTTACATGTATAAGTATTAAGTGGAGGTGTATAAGGCCTCCGAGTGGGGGTCTGTGGTACCGGTTGGGGGATGACCCACAGATACGCCCGTGAGGAGGCCTTCACTTCAACACTCTTCTCAGTTCTTCAGGTTTCTTCCTAATTTCTAAAACCCAGTAGGTATAGTATGCTATGTTATCTGCTAACATCATCAGTATTCTTCTATGCTTCTCTTTAACTTGGCTTTCTTTGACTTTGGGTCTATAGTGTATATAGTTATATAGAATATCATCTACTAGGACGACTATTGGTTTTACTTTCTCTATAAACTTATTGCATGTATCTATGTTTACGAAATGTCTTACATATGTTAGACTGTTAATTACCTTAGCTATTCTTTGAGGAAATCTGTGTAAGTAAATTAATTTTTCACGTTTTGAGAGATCAGCTATATGTTTAACCCAGACAGTCTTATTGAGAAAACTAGATTTCTTAATAAGGTGTTCCTTAGATGCTATAAGTCCTATATACTTAAAACTCCTACTGTAATCAACAGCTATAATAAGGTCACTTAAATTACACCACCAGGATAATTGCTATAGCTTAACCCCCTTAAGTCTGTAGTATTTTCTATGTAGTTTTCTTTCACTCCATATTTTCGCTGCTTCTATTATTTTTGTTGGTAATTTGTTTATGTCTATAGATTTAGATAAGTGTAGTTCACATGGTATTTGATGTTTTTGGCATTTGAATAGTATTGATAGTGCAAATGCTAGCTCTAACTCCCTATCAGGGAAGATAAAGTAGACATAGTTATTTGAGTATGCTAGTTCGCCTTCTAGTCTAATGTACTTATGTTTTTGATTTCTTCTAAACTTCTTGATGTGATTAAGTATGAATTCTCTGAGATTTCTACTATCAACCTTCCTCGGTATTTTCAAAATTATCATGTTCTTACCCGTATGAAATGATATGAAAACTATATAAATTTCTACCTACTTCTTTGGTTCAAATTTATATATAGATATTAGCGCTTTCTAATGGTGTAGAGTATGTACAGAAGAGGTGTCTCGAATCTATTAGCTATGCTAATAATTATAGCTATAGTTATTGGTGTAGCAATAGCTGGCTCAGGTATAATTTCAAATATACTAATAAAACAAGTACCTAGCGGGAATGAATTAGTATTAAATGGATTTTATTGGTGGTGGGAAGAAGTTGATAATAAATATGTAATCTATATACGTGGTGTTGCTACGAATGTTGGAACTGACAGAATTAATATCACAGATACATGGGTATCTATAAACGGAATTAAGTATTATTTGAATTTTACTAGAGTTCGTTTGAAACCAAATGAATGGAATGAAGTATTTGCATATGGAGCAGTAGATAATCTTCCAAAATCATCAAAATTAGTAGTATTCGTTAAGTACTGTACAATTAAAGAATGTTCAATTTCGTTCACATATGCTTATACATCTCAAGAGTACTTATTGAAAAAAGTTGTAGTAACTATACCTATGTATTCAGGATCTGTAAGTACTGTTACAAGAACTATTACACAGACCATAACTACTACAACAACTATTCCCGTTGTAGTATCATCTACAATTACTATGACACAGACACAAACAGTAACATCAACTACTACAACAACTATGACAACTACTATAACAAAGCCAGCATGGGTAATAGAGTTTAGTACATGTTACGGTATTGATAACTACGTATATGTATATGGTTACATAGATAGAGAAGTGAATAAAGATGCTGAAATAGTACCATATGTTATGAAAGTATATGAGTGTAATCGTGTACTTGGCTGTAGGATTATAGGAGTAGTTCCTTTTGGATGGAAAGATAATAAAACAATAATTGCTACATACGGGCCTATTAAAGTATCTTCATTCAATAGTATTAAAATAGAGATATGGAGTATTGATATTAATTCATCGTCATATAGAGATAAGATATATGAAGAGACAATAGATACAAATGTAAGATGCGTATAGATATTTATCTACGAAATAGGTATATATTTATATATTCTTGACACATATTATCACCGGGAGAGATAGAAGTATCTAGGTGAGAGAGTGAGTGAATGGGATCCTTGGCGAAGGTTTGAGCGTGAAAGAGATCGTAGACTATGGGATCCGTGGTACCGTGTAGAGTATGAAAGAGATAGAATGAGCTGGGATCCGTTCTATAGAATTGAAAAGCAACGAGAAAGATTATCGTGGGATCCTCATTATAGAGCAGTATGGGAATATGAGCACAGATATGACCCTGAGATATATTGGAAGAAGTATGAGGAAAAGAGAAACTCTTCAGAGTGGTTAGAACTATACTATGAAAATCCAATGGACTTAGTACTTAGAAAAAGACATGAGACAATATTTAGAAATAGTAATCAGGGAATGCAAGAAGAAACTATGAAAACACTTGAATTGTTTGAAACTATAAGCATGATAAATAAGATGTATAATAGAGGTTTAGGGTTCTGGTTAAGTTTAGTACTAAAAATTGGTGCACTAGGGTTCTTAGCTTGGTTTCTATGGAATTTGTTGTCTTGGCGTCTACCTATACCTTAGTTCATCTGTTAATGGTTTTACTTTGATTAATGATTCTTTATGTTTTGATTTAGATTTTACTGACTCACTAATTTGATTCTCCTGTTTCACTTACTGCTTCTCCTAAAGAAGCAGTAGCTTCTGCAATTGATCCGAAAATAGGTATTGTTGATGCTGCTCTTGCAACAGCAGTTGCTAATTTACGATACAACTTTACATATGCTAGCACAAGATCACCGAAAGCAACCATTAGTGTTCGTGATTTCTCCAAGTTATTATAGTGATTAGTGAGGTAATAATTGAAGCAATACTGAAACAGCTCATCTTTCATCAACTCTTCTCTTAAGCGATGATGTACATATATACCTAAATCCTTTCCTTTCAGTCCTTTCTGCATTCCTTCATCGATGATCTTTAACATTCTCCATTCTGCGAAATCAGTGTAAAGATCTTTGTTCTTGTCTAATACTCCATGAGCTAGTAATTCTACTACATCGTTAGATTTCTTTAAGTCGAGCTTCTTCTCTATTATTTCTCCTGTAGCATTATCGATTGCATATAATTTATTATCAATTACATCGAATACCGCATCTCTACTAACTAATGCATGTGCTAATCTATTTCCTAAAATTGTATCTAATCTTCGGAGTTCTACTGGGTTTAGATGTTTTTCTAGAATCTTTTTGATACCTTCGATAAATTCTAGTTTGCTGAAGTCTGCTATCTTCTTTATGTCATTAAGTACAAGTGATCTTTTGGACTCTGGAACATTGTCAAGGATTATCTTAGATATAAACGCTTTACCTAGACTAGAACTAGTTAGTCTCTCTATCTTTCTTGTGATGCTAATACTTCTGAACGTTTCACGAACGAACTTACTAATTGCTAGACCAAGTTCACCTTCATGACCTTTTATACCTAGGGATAATCTAGCACTAACTAGTTGTGACAGTACAAAGTTCACTCTTCTACTCCATATGTCTGCAAATAGTTTTGTTCTTTTCTTAAGTGGTTCTGTGATTGAGCTGATTTTGAATGATGTACTCATCTATGCCCCATTAAGAATAGATGAGATTTATAAATAAATACAAGAGAAGTAGGAAGATATTAGCTCTGCATTGTTTTTATTATTTCTTCTCTGTTTTTCTTGGTAGTTTTAGTTCTTTCAATGCCTTCTTTATCCATGGTATGTGTTCTGGTGATATTTTCCCTATCATGTTGTTGACAGCATAAATGTTTAATACATTTGGCTATGTAAATAACACTGGGGGTTGTTTGTCCTCTAGTAGAAAGCTTAAGAAATGTGAACGATGTGGTAAATACAAACGAGTTCTCTACAATATCAATGACATGCATATCTGTTCTGAGTGTATTAGGGGAATAGCATTCTACAAAGTATTTAAGGATGGTTTTCGTGATCCGAGGTTACGTGGAGATGTCATAACTGTCGGCATAGATATTGGTAACCTGGTATGGTTTAACCCCTTTGCACAAGCATGGCTATATCCCATAACGTTATGGATGTTCTTTAGAGATAGAGGTATGAAGTTCTACCTTGACGATCTAAGGATTTCTTGGAAGTACAGAACACCTCTAGAGGATGTGCTGAAGATATATGTAGAGGAAGGTATCTTTAGGATTGTAGAAAGGGATGGGAAGAAATTAATAATTGAGGGAGATGCCCTTAAAGAAATGCTTAAGAAATACGGTGATAGACCCGATGTACACGATATCATCGGCGCATGGATTAGTGGACTAATAATATCTAGGCTCCACGAGGAGGCAGATGCCCCTGACTTTAGATTTGTTAATGCTACTATACGGAGTATAACTGAAAGAATGGTTGATATAAACGGCAACATTAAGGCTGATCCATACACTAAGGTTACTGGCTATAGGTGTAGAATATGTGGAGCTAAATTCATGAGTAAAGATGAGATAAGGAAACACTTGATGATTACACATAGAGTTCCTTCTGACGAAATAATGCTTCATGTTGAAGAGGAGTCCGTTACCATAGGATATCTCCTGGAGTTCGAACACCTATTAAACACATTGAGGAAAGAGGGAGTTAAACCAGAGAGATTTACTGAGAGAATGGAGAGATTCGGTGTTCTAGTCCATGAAGATCCAGAAGCCCCAAGAATAATTGAACGAGATGGTAAGAGATACGTTGTTGTCCATTCAGCATGGGTACGAGTAGTTGCAAGAGCACGTATGTACGAGCACAACCTTATCAGAGGTCGTGAGCGAATAAGGTGAGGTTATTTGTATAGAAGAAGACCCTATTTTAAATGCTATTTTTGTGGTAAGTATAGTAAAAACATAGTACTCGCCTATATTGATGGTGCAGAGAGGTATGTTTGCACTAGGTGTTTTCTCTCTTATATTCTTCACGAGGCCATAAAGGAAATGCTCAAGTATGGTGATGAAGAAGATCTTAAACATGTAGTTAGAGTTCTCGAAGGAATAAATGACCTAGTTGAAGATAATCCTCTTGCTCAGTCAATTAGGTTTGTAATTGATGAATGGGCTCAGAAGTATCCTAAACCTTTATACATTGATGAATTGGAGAGAAAATGGGGGTATAAGTTTAAGTTAGACAAGATCCTAGAGTATCTTTCCTCCGAAGAAATCCTTACTAAGTCTAAGTTCTTAGGCTCAGATCGCCTAATACTCTCACCAGGCAACATGTTAAGAAATCTGCTAAGAAGGTTTCCATCCTCAAAAGGATTCTTTAGAGATATCGTGAAGGCTGTTACTGGCTTAGCTGTTGTAAGGTACTTAGCTGATCCCAAAACACGTAAGTTTAGAATGATATATGCTACTCTCCAGGCTTTAGCTGCATGTATAGATGATCCTGATAGCGAACCTTACTATGAGGTAAAAGGATATAGGTGTAGAATCTGCAACAATGCATTTTCTTCAAAAACTGAGATTAAACTTCATATCTTAAAGCAGCATCCTTATGAAATAAACTGTGATATTGATGATAATGAATGTTTTCTCAAGTATGTATCAGAAATTACTGGGAGACAACTAGGAATATGGTGTAAGCATAGACTCTTCATCGAGAAAGCAAGTGTCTATGGTGTTAGAGCTATTAATCGTTACTTTAGATACCTATTAACTAAGGGTGCTATAATACCTGTGGAGGGAGAAGAAATAGTTGTTGAACGGAAAGGTGATAAATACATCGCTGCAGATATAGCTTGGGGAAGAGTAAGAGAACGTATGAAACAACTTGAAAGACAAGTTATTAGAGGAAGGCGAGTAATTTGAATATGGAACTACTAGATCCTAGAATTCCTAGGGAAATACCGCTCTTTGTAGGTGAATGGCATAATAGACTCGTCACTCAAGTAGCTGCTGTCACAAGATATCAGTGGAAGAACAGCATAGTTGATGGAATTAGAGGATATATATTCTATGGAGAGCCCGGAACAGGAAAAACATGGACGGCATTCAAAGTAGCTGATGTTCTAGGGCTCTTAGATCTTTATAGAAAGGGGTATGAGGTCGTGATATATCGCGACTGTGCTGATCTAGCTTCATGGAGATACGGTGAGACTGAGAAGGAGATACGGAATGTGTTCAAGAGAGCATATGAACGAGCTGAAGAAGCAAAGAGGAGAAGGAGAGATGTTGGTGTACTAATAATCTTCGATGATGCTGAGGGACTTTTCCTGACCAGGAGCTACGGCTCAAAACTCGACACATGGTATATTGCACAGCTTAACGTGTTCTTCCATGAAATAGATGCTATGGATACCTCTAAACTCTTCGTAATCCTTACAACCAACCGCATAGATCTACTAGACGAAGCACTAAAAGATCGTTTCGTAACAGTAGAGTTCCCGCCTCCACCAAAAGAAGTACTCATGAAAGTAGCCGAGGAAAAACTGAGAAGCTATGGGATATATGATGAAGAGTTCATAGAGGAAGCAAGACAACTAGTATTAAACGGAGCAAAAACCTTCAGAGACGTAAACAGAATAGTAACACAAAAATACATAGAATGGATAGCGAAGAAATACAGTTTTTAAATCCAAGGAAACTAGCTCCTATGGGGGTTGAAACCAATGATTATACACTTACGTGAGCTTAAGTGTCCACTGTGTAGAGGTAAGGACTTAGAGAAACTTAGTGAAGAGAAATATAGATGTAGGTTTTGTGGCTTGAGTTTTGAAGTTGTAGATATTGTGAAGGAGAATGGAGAAGAGAAACTAGCGGTTAGTATTAGTGAGACACATATTGAATATCATCACATAACAAGTCATATTGGTGAAAGCACATTCATAACATGTCCCCATTGTAGAAGAGAAATATATCTGTGGATTAAAGCATTAGAGTCAGATCCTGACTGGATAGACATAGCTGTTGTCAAAGGTGACAAGAAAGTACTAAAAAAGATAAAGATACCTCCAGAAGATGAGTAACGTCCAAGGATATGAACAAAACAATAATACAAGATGCTATAGTGATGGATAACAAAATTCTATTCAGAAAATACCTCCTCATAAGTTTCAAAGGTTTAGGGCAACCTAAACTTTTTATGGCATCATAAACAAAAGTTGGATCATGTAGGGAGAGTTTAGGTGGAACTAAACTTTCCGTAAACAAATGTTTATGTCACACTAAACTTTTATATACTCTTTAGGTGCTTAAATTTTTGGGTGGTAAAGTAAATGTTAATGGTCGAAGTTAATGTTCCGCAATACATACATCAACGAATCATAGTAAGAGCAAGTAAAAGCTACAAAGACATTATTAAAGAGATAACAAGATCGAGAACTACTGGTATTACTAGGGTATTTATTGAGGATTGTCCTAAGGGTTGGTGGGCTGCTTTGAAGATTCTTCGTGAGGGTTCTGGTAAGCTCTATATCCTAAAGGAGATTAAATATATGGACATCCCCAGTAAAGTTATGGAGATATCTATGAAGCGTAGATGGAGACCTGAATACGAAAAAGAAATAGATGAAGAGCTTAGGAGGTGGGGGTTAAGGAATGAGTGAACATAAAAAGAGAATAATAGAGTTGCTCAAAAGAAAAGGTATTGACCCTGTTGAACTAGAGCGTAAGTTAATGGCAATGTTGCGGAAGGGATCTCTATCAACAGAGATTCGAGACTATATAAAGAACATTGTTAAGGGTGGTGAGAAATGAGTGAGGTAAAGCTTCTGCTTGAGAACATAGGTGTGTTTAGAGGTAGAAGAGAGTTCAAACTATCTAAAGGACTGAACATTCTCTATGCACCTAACGCGTCAGGTAAGACAAGTCTTCTAGCGGGTTTGAAAGCTGCCAGTATATCTGCTCTAACAACTGACGAGTTATCTAGAATACTTAATGACTACGAAGATAGAGGTCGTATAAAGCTTGTATTTGACGATAAGGAATATGTTGTAGAACTCATTAGAAGACCAGATGGCAAAGTAGAAGCTTGGGGTAGAAGGTTAGCTGATAACGGAGTTATCAAGGATATAGCATTCATAGATCTAGAAAATAGACTAGTAAATGCTGTATATGCAGGCGATTCTGAGCGCGTTAGAGATATTCTACGTGACATAACAGGTATAACATTTATAGAGACAATAATAGAAGTGATTGATGGTCTTCATAGTGAAACTCAGTATAAGTATGAAATGGAAAAGAAAGCTTATGAAGCTAAGAAGGAGGAAGTAGAGCGTCGTATTAAGGAACTTGAGAAAAGGCTCAAGAAAGTTAGAGAAAGGCTAGAGGAGATACGCTCTGATCCAACACTTGAACCAGCACGTAAAGAAATAGAAAAAATAGAAAAGGAGAGGAAGAAATACAAAGAAGAATTAGATGATGTTAGAAGAAAGGAGTTAGAAAAGAGAAACGAGTACGGACTTCTAGATAGAGATCTAAGGAATTTAGAGGCAGAGCTTAGAGTCTACATGAAGAGAAGAGAAGAACTCATGAAGGAGAAGAGAAAGCTTGAGAAGAATTTAATATCTATAAGGAAAGAGATTGAGACCCTAAGAGAAAAAGTAAAAGAGCTAAAAGATAGAATTGATAGCATAAATAGCGACATTCGAGAAAAGAAAGATCTTGTGAAAAGAAGGAGAGATGTGTTAGAGTATGCTCAGTGTCCATGGTGTGGTTGCTCTATAGATAAAGATAGGCTTCACAGAGAAATAATGGAGTTAGAGGAGGAAATAGAAAAGCTAAAAGAAGAAATGATAAAACTTAACGAGACTAAGAGCGAGTACGAAATAAAAATTGCTGAACTCGAAGAGAAGGGAGAGCTTAGATTAAAGAGTATTGAGAAGGAACTAGATGAACTTAACAAGAAAATAAAGAATGTGGAGGAACAATACAGTAGTGTGAGGAGGACTATTGGGGAACTTAAGAAACTTCTTAAGAAACTTGAGGAACAGAGAAAATACTTAGAACTTCAGATAGAGATACAGGAAGCGAAACTTGAGAAGTTTAAAGATAAGATACCATTAGTAAGTGAGTTACGAAGGTTATGGGAAGAGGAAAGACGTCTATCTAGTGACAGGGAGAACGAGTATGCTAGACTTAGACAAATAGAGAATCTGTATAGGGAAGTTAAAGAGTTAGAGGAGATGATAAGAACTTTAGAGCTATTAAAGGAGTACTTCAGGATAAGACTTAATGAGCTGAAGAGTACTGTTGTTGATAGAATAAACGAGGCCGTACTGAGGCACTTCAAACTACTGAGGTTAGCAGAACTAGAGTACCCAATACTTTCACAAGACTTCGAGCTAACGCTTGCTAGAATTGGCGGTATACGCACTGCTTTAGCGGAGTTATCGGATGCTGAGAAGGCTATATTAGTGATATTAATAACGTTAGCTCTAAAAGACTACGTAGCTGAGGACTTCCCCTTCTATGTTGTCGATACCTTAGTAGAGTTCATAGACGATACTAGAGCTAGGGAGATACTCAAGTACTTAATGGAAGTTGCTGGCAAAAACAAGGTATTAATTGTCACTAAGACCAAGCCATACACAGGCGAACCTAAGTTATTAACACAGGAAGATATAGTCGTAAATAAAGTCGAGATCTAGTTTGTATAAACAATTCTTTTTTATCATCTCTTAATATATATTACGTGGAGGGGTATTTTGCTCGATGATGCTAAGAGGAAAATGTTTGTGAGACTCTGGCTTAAAGGTGTGAAGGAGGAAGAGATTGCTAAGAGGCTGAATATCAGAGTTAATATGGTACCTGTATATGTTAAGGTTCTTGGCCTACCTCCAAGAACAAAACGTTCTCCTCCAAACAAGAAGCTTAGTGACGAGGATTTAGAGCTTATTAAGGAGATGTGGATGGATGGAGCAACGATAAAGGAAATAGCGGACTACTTCAATGTCCATGAGAGTACTGTATTGATGTATTTACATGCAATGGGGTTGAAACGAAGGGTTAAGAGCAAGTGCCCTAATATAAGTAAGGAAGAGTTGGAGAAGTTATGTAGAGAGGGATTAACTGATAAAGAAATAGCTGAAATATATAACACATCTAGTCACTGTATAGCTAGGTTAAGGCAGAAGTATGGAATAAGTAAACGAATCCTCATGAAACAGAGGTATAGAAAGAAACTAAATAACATTGTGGAAACAATTATTAATATTCTCAATGATAAAGGCTTCACAACAAGTGTAGAGCTAAGAGAGAAATACGGTATTCATGTAAATAGAAATCTGTTAAATATACTTGAGAACTTAATCGACGGGATTAACTATTTCAAGTTGAGATACCTTTCCACAGCTAAGTACAGTGTTTTCCATACAAAATACACTAACACCACCATAATTTATTTGAAGGGATACGAGAAGAAAGTAGCGACATTTCTGCAAAGGATAATGGTCAATAGAGATATTCCTTCAGGAGTTTTCAAACATCTTCTCAAAGCTAATAACGTACCTAAAGAAATAATAGAGCTATTTCACAAATTACTATAACAAAAGAAACTACATGAGCATATAGTTGATTATTTCTTCTCTGTTTTTTCTTGGTAGTTTTACATTCTTTAGTGTCTCTTTGATTGGGTGTATCATTTCCGGTGGTATCTCCTCTATTCTTTTCCTGATTTCTTCATCTATGAGCTTCTCTACATCGATAACTGACCCAGCTTTGTAGAGAACTACCCACATATTAAGATCATCAGCTATTTTCTTGAGTTTAAGTGCTAGGAATAGACCCATCAATGTACTTCTGAAGAGTGCTAGTAATGTGCTTTTAGAGATTTTTGCTTCTATTAAGACCTCCCTCTTAATGTTCTCCGGAAGTCTATTTTTGAAATTCTTACGCCACCTAGAAATAAGTTTAGAGAAATCACCACTCCTAGAAACTATAAACACAATGAACACACCCCATCACCTAGAGGTCTTCATCTAGTCCCAATAAAATTGTATATACTGAAGTATATAAACTGAACGAACAAGAGTCGTGTAAAC
>Ga0180301_10002976_pt1 | contig 13251 bp, 8 predicted proteins | sample GuaBasSediGuay16_FD_121797 | JGI IMG/M metagenome (GOLD analysis project Ga0180301, IMG submission 121797) | Subseafloor sediment microbial communities from Guaymas Basin, Gulf of California, Mexico - Guay16, Core 4569-2, 12-15 cm | ecosystem: Environmental > Aquatic > Marine > Hydrothermal...
GGACCCATACCCCATAATCAGATTCTACCTTATTATCAAAATTGTGATTTATTTATAAACTTATCTCAAACTGGAAGCGTAGATAAAGCAGTTTTAGAAGCAATGGCTTGCGAGAAATTAGTTATAACTTGCAATGAGGCATTTGCTAATATTTTAAATGACAAAAGATTGCTGTTTGAACCAAAAAATCCTCGGAATCTAGCCCAGAAAATAATCAACCTAATGAATTTATCAAACGAAGAAAAAGAAAAAATTAATTATTCATTAAGGAGAGAAGTAATCAAAAATCACAATTTAAATAAATTAATAGAAAAGATTCTTTTATGCTTTTCCTAAACCATAAACTTTTCCAAAAGAAATTAATTTTGTTTATCTTGTTTTTAGCCCTTTTGACGCGAATTCTGGGTATAAATTATGGTTTGCCATATTTTTTTGTGGGTGATGAACGATCCTTGATTGCCGGGGCATTAAAGATGGCTGAGTTAAAAACTTTGATACCCGCTTTTCATCCTCAAGAATTTAAATTACTATACTATCCTCCTTTAATGTCTTACATTTATTTGGCTTTTTTAGGTCCAATTATTGGTTTAAAATATCTTACTGGCTCTTTTGCTAATTTCCAAGATTTTAAAACATATCTTATTCTAAATCCCGGATTTATCTGGTTTTTTGGTAGATTGCTTAATGTATTGATTGGCATAGGGACCATTTATTTAATTTATTTAATAGGTAAAAAAGTATTTAATGAATGGACTGGATTACTGGCTGCTACTTTTTTGACTTTCAGTTTTTTGCATATCCAACTTTCTCATTTTACTCGTCATTGGGTCCCTACATTGTTTTTTACTTATTTGGTTATTTTCTTTGCATTTTCTTTTTGTAAACAACCTCATAAGAAATATTATTTTTTAGCGGGTTTATTTAGCGGTTTGGCTTTCGGAATAAGTTATGTAACCGCTTTAAGTTGGATTGTTATCTTATTGGCTCACTTTTTGTGTAGAGATGGTTCTTTTTTTAATAAATTGAAATATAAAAATCTATGGATAGGGTTTGTTATTTTTTTAATTCTGTCCTTGGTTTTTATTCTTCTGTATCCTCAAGAATTTTTAAGAATGGCTATCGGAGAGGATACAGGATTGACCACTAATAAGAGCTTAATAAATTATTTGCTTTCTTTTATATATTATTTTAAAATATTAGTTTTTTTTGAACCAATAATTTTATTATTCTCTCTATTTGGATTTTTGTTATTGATATTTCACCAAAAAAGACATCTGATTATCTTTTTGGCTTTCTCTTTATTGTATATTACCGTTTTATATTTATTTTTTCATAATGAGCCTCGGTATATTATTTTAATTGTTCCTTGGTTATGCATTTTGGCAGGATATAGTGTATATATTTTAATTAGCCAAATTGTAAAAAGAAATTTATCTTCGCTGTTAATTTTTCTTGTTTTATTTTTAATATTTTGTTATCCTATTGCAGTAAGCATCAAATACGGAGAACTTTTAACTCAAAAAGATACCAGAATTTTAGCCAAAGAATGGATTGAAAAAAATATTCATCCGGAAAGCAAAATCATTACTGATTGGGCGGGGATTAAGTTAATTCCCGACAAAAAATCAATTTTGTTTCAGAGAAAACTAGACGAAAATTCATTAAGAGTTGCGGACAGAGTTCTTCTAAATTTAGATAATTCAAAATATCCTCAAGTAAAATTTTCTGTTTTAAGATTGCATTTTATAGGAGAAAAATTACCCAAAGATTTATTTCCATATATTAAAGATAACAATTATCAATATTTTGTTGTGGATTATTGGCAGAAAAAAGAGCTCACTTCACAGGATAAAAGTATTATTAAAAAAGGGCATCTTATTAAAAAATTTACTACGGGGGTAGGGAATATTTCTTATGATATCAACAATAATTTCATAAAACCAATTTCAATCATTTTTCATCTAAAAAGATTAGGGCCAATAGTAGAAATCTATAAACTATGAAAAATATCAATCTTTCTATAATCGTTCCTGTTTTTAATGAAGAAGAAAGCCTGAATCCACTATATAATCAGTTAACTGAAGTACTTTGCCGGTTAAAATTAAATTATGAGATAATTTTTGTTGATGATGGTTCTGATGATCAAGGATTCTCTATTTTAAAGAAGATAGCCGATAAAGATAAACGGATAAAAATTATTCAACTTAAGAAAAATTTCGGTCAAACAGCGGCTATTTCGGCAGGTATTGATTACGCACAGGGAGAAGTTATTATTACTATAGATGCAGATTTGGAGAATGACCCAAAAGATATTCCAAGGCTTCTATCTAAATTGGATGAGGGGTTTGACATTGCTTCTGGTTGGCGAAAAAATAGATGGAAGGATAAACCTTTAACCCGACGTTTGACTTCTCAGGTGGCAAATTTTTTAATTTCTAAAATAGTTGGTCTAAAACTACACGATTATGGTTGTACTTTGAAGGCGTATAGAAAAAATGTGATTAAAGAAATAAATTTGTACGGGGAAATGCATCGTTTTATTCCCGCGTTGGCTTTTTGGCAAGGTGCAAAAATCGCAGAGGTTGAGATAAATTATAAACCTCGTAAATTTGGTCAGTCAAAATATGGAATAGAAAGAGTAATCAAGGTGTTACTTGACTTAGTTACTTTAAAATTTTTGAGTGGGTATACCACAAAACCAATTCATTTTTTCGGAAAAATTGGTTTTATTTCAATGTTTTTAGGTTTTTTAACTTTTCTTTGGGCGCTTTACTACAAATTAACCGGAAAGAAAGATTTTATAGAAACTCCTTTACCTATTGCAATAGTTTTATTTATTGTATTAGGAATATTATTAATTCTAATCGGTTTATTAGCGGAAATAATTATACGTATTTATCATGAGTCACAGAATAAAAAAATTTACTTAATCAGAAAAAAAATAAATTTTCGCAATTATGAAAAATAAAAAATTAAATTTAGGGTGCAAATAACCTCCAAGAAAACTTATATTAATTTGGATTTTGATAAAAACGTAGAAACGTAGAAACGTAGAAACAGATACCTTATATGAATTAAAAAAAATCTTTATACTTTATTAGTAACAATAGAAAAAATAGATTTTTAGGTAATTTTTCTCCTATCTTTTGTTCATGGGGTGCGGTTTTTGGGTAGGAGGTTTTGAAGAAATTGAATTTCACTTTAGAAAACCAAAATAATTTTTATGTGTGGAATAACAGGATATATTGGATACGGGAATAAAAAAATTTTAGAGAAAATGACTGAAAGCTTAAAACATAGAGGACCGGATGAGCAGGGGTTTTTTGTTAAAGATGAAGTAGGATTTGGGCATTGCCGCCTTAAAATAATTGACCTTGTTACTGGTAAACAGCCGATTTTTAACGAAGATAGAAGTATAATAGTAATTTTTAATGGAGAGATTTATAATTTTAAAGAATTAAGAAAAAAACTTATCCAACAAGGACATAAATTTTATACTAGATCTGATACAGAAGTAATTGTTCACCTTTATGAAGAAAAAGGAGAAGAATTTATTCAAAATTTAAATGGAATGTTTGCTTTGGCTCTTTGGGATGAAAAAAACAAGAAATTAATTTTAGCACGCGATCGCCTTGGTCAAAAACCCCTTTATTATGCTTTGGCTGGACAAGCTTTAATTTTCGGTTCAGAAATGAAAGCGCTTTTACAGCATCCCAATATCAAAAAGGAATTAGATTTTCAAAGTTTGGCTAAATATTTAATTTATGAATACGTACCTGTTCCACATAGTATTTTAAAAAATATATATAAACTTGGACCGGGAGAATACCTAGTTTATCAGAATAATTCATTGAAAATTAAAAAATACTGGGATATAAAATTTAATTCAAACTTCAAATCACAATCTAAAACCCAAAACCCCAACTATTACTTAAAAGAGTTAGATAAAAGAATTGATAAAGCAGTAAAAATTAGATTGATTAGCGATGTGCCATTAGGAATATTCTTAAGCGGAGGTATAGATTCAGCTACTATTGCTTATTACGCTCAAAGAAATTCTTCTCAGAGAATCAAAACTTTCTCTATCGGATTTACCGATAAGTCATTTGACGAATCAAGATATGCTAAAACGGTGGCAAAATTTTTAAAAACAGAACATTATGAACAAATTTTAGAAGCAAAGGATTGTTTGGACTTAATTCCGCAAATTGTAGATTTTTTAGATGAACCATTAGCAGATGCTTCTGTGGTTCCCACTTATTTACTATCTAAATTTGCCAAGAAAAAAGTAACAGTGGCTTTAGGCGGAGATGGAGGAGATGAGCTTTTTATGGGTTATCCTACTTTTCAAGCGCATAAGTTAGCCAAAATTTATCAAAGAATTCCTTTGATAATAAGAAAGCATCTAATTAATCAAATTATCAATCATTTGCCTACTTCGTTTGATAACTTTAGTTTTGATTTTAAATTAAAGAAATTTATTTCTGGATTTGAATATCAGCCAGAAATTAGAAATCAGATTTGGCTAGGTTCATTTACCCCTAAACAATTGCACAATATATTAAATCCGCAGATTTGCAAAGAAATTCAGCAAACAAATATTTTTAATGATATTAAAAATTACTTAAATATAATTAACAGAGAATCGACAGAAAATAGGTTAATTTATCTATACCTCAAAAACTATTTACAAGATGATGTATTGGTTAAAACCGACAGGGCTAGTATGGCTACTGGTTTAGAAGTAAGAGCACCATTTTTAGATTATAATTTAGTTAATTTTGTTAACTCGATTCCTCATAAATATAAATTAAAAAGATGGCAGAGTAAATATATTTTAAAAAAATTAATGGAAAATAAACTACCTAAAGGTATCGTTTACCGCACCAAGAAAGGTTTTGGAATTCCCGTAGCCAGATGGATTAATAAAGAGTTGAAAAATTTTACTTTAAATCTTTTTAAAAAGTCAAAGATAGAATCTGAAGGTATTTTTAATTACACTTATATTCAACAATTATTAAAAGAGCATTTTTCCGGCCGTAGAGATAATCGGAAATTACTTTGGACCTTGATGGTTTTCGAAATGTGGCTGGAAAAATGGATGAAATAAAAATGGGTTCGGAAAATCGCTTTGGTTACGAATGGAAAAAATATCATAAAGTTGATCCTAACTATGAAATTCAGTTTAGAAGATGGATTTTTCCATTTGGGCCAGAGATTTTCAAAAATAAAAAGGTTTTAGATGCCGGATGCGGAATGGGGCGTAATAGTTTTTGGGCTCTAAAATACGGAGCTAAAGAAGTAGTGGCTTTTGATTATGATAAAAGAAGTGTAGAGATGGCTAAAAGAAATCTAACCGATTTTAATAATGCCAAAGTTGAATTTAGAAGTATCTATGATTTGCCATGGAAAAATGAATTTGATATTGTATTTTGTATTGGAGTAATCCATCATTTGGAAAATCCTTCCTTAGCTATTCAAAATCTTATAAAGGCAGCAAAACCAGGTGGTTTAATTCTGATTTGGGTATATGGTTACGAAAACAATGAATGGATAGTTCGTTTTGTTAATCCATTAAGAATTCATTTTACTAGCAAATTACCGCCTTCTGTCCTTCATTTAATCAGCTATTTTTTTAGCTTACCTCTTTGGTTTTTCTTAAAAATTCCATTTAAAAAATCACCTTATTTACAGCAAATTTCAAAATTTGAGTTTTTTCATATTCACTCTATAGTGTTTGATCAGTTATTACCTGAAATTGCTAATTATTACAAAAAAGACGAAGCATATTATCTTTTATCTTCACATAAACTAAAAAACATAGGCATTTCTCACTGCAACCAAAATAGTTGGACAGTTTATGGATACAAGCAAGATTCAGCCAAGAAAATTAACTGAGGTTTTTTAATTTTATTTTTGAACATTTCCAAAAAAGGAATGAAATAAAAAATAAACTTATGGAAAGAAAAGAAATATTATTTTTAACTATCTTACCTTTAATATTCTTTTTTAACAGCGTATTAGTCGGGGGTAGAATTTTCGCTAACGGAGATTCGCTTTTACAATTCTATCCTTATTCTTATTATTTAGGAAATCAATTTTCTCATTCATGGTGCCAGGATATCTTAACTGGATTTCCATTGTTTGTAACCCTTACAGGCATATTTTTTCATCCATTAAGATATTTAGGGAATAACTTTCTTACACCTATTCTTTTTTATAATTATCTCACTGTATTAAATTTTTTCTTAGCGGCATTTTTTACTTATCTCTTGGCTAGAAATTTAAAATTATCTCGGGTTAGTTCATTAATAATTACTTTTACTTATACTTTCAGCCAGTGGTGTATACATTGGGGAAGTATTATTGTAAATTCAAACTATTTTTTCATCTTACCATGTCTATTTTTAAGTATTTTAAAAATTTCCCAAAAACGATATTGGTATATTTTATTGGGAGGAATAGCCCTTGGTTTAGGATGGTTAACCGGTCACGCCCAATTGGTATTTTATATTGCTTTAAGTGGATTGCTTTATGCTATATTTTTGGATTTACTTAACTATCAGAAAGAAAAACCATTTTATAGAAATATTTACGCGTTTAAGAGTCTGTTAGTTATTTTTTTAATTAGTTTTTTAATTGGTCTTCCCCAGCTTTTATCTTCTTTTAAATTCAATTTTTTAACTAATAGAAAATTAGGTTTAAGTTATCAGGAAGCTACTATAGGGGCCATCTGTCCTTTTGATTTGACTCGGTATTTTTTGCCTTACTTCAGTTTGCCTTTTTCTAGTTCAGAGAGTTTACTTTATATCGGATTTTTACCTCTTTTCTTTGCTTTGATGAGTTTGATATACAAAAAAAAGGATAAACAAATTTTATTTTTTATCGGTTTATTCTTATTTAGTTTTTTTAGTTCTATTAAATACTCCCCTTTATTTTGGTTATTACATCAGTTACCGTTTTTGAAGTTCTTCCGAGTTCCTTCTAGGTGGATGTATATAGGTTCTTTTGCTTTAGCGGTATTGGCTGGTTACGGATTTGAGTATGTATGCCAAAATAAAAAAAAGACAGGCTTCTTAATAAAGTGGTTTAGATATATTCTTTATTTAGCTACAATTATTATAATCATAGGAAATATTATCTTCTGGGTTTTTAAAAAAAGATTAATTTATTTACTATGTTCTTATTTTGATACACATCTTTATCAAAAAACTACTAAATTACCCTTAGAATATTATCATCATTTGATTCAAACCCATATCACAAATGTTTTTAGTAATATTGATATTTTTAACTATAAGTTCTTAATTCCCTTTGCCTTTATTCTTTTAGGTTATTGGTTGATAAAACTTTATTATTTAGATAAAATTAACCTCATTAAATTTAAATATTTAAGTTTAAGTATAGTTATTTTGAACTTTTTGCTAGTATATCAAGGTTGCTATGGATACATTTCTGTAAAACAATATCTTTCTAAACCTTCTACCGTAGAATTTATTACCAATAAAGAAAAGGATCTTAGTTCATTTCGTATTTTTAGTTTTATGCCCGGCTTTTCTGAGTATCAAAAACTAATTGTGCCTTATAATCCTTCCGTCCAACAAATTTTTGCCTTCCAATCAGCTATGATTGTTCCTAATTTGAATATTCTTTATAATCTTCAGTCAATTGATGGTTATGATAATTTTATGCCTCGAAGAAACGCCAGAGTTTTAGCTGAGCTTGGAAGCGATAGAGCTACTTCGGGAAATAAACTTACTGATAAAAAAATTAAATTAGAGAAAAAAATAGAAGAATTTTTATCTAAGATAAATCTTCTCAGTATGATGAATGTTAAATATATTATTAGTGCTTATCAGTTGAATAGTGTTAAATTAAAAAAAGTTTTTCACACTGAAGTTACTCCATATAAAATTCCTATTTATGTGTACGAAAATTTAGAAGTAATGCCTAGGGTTTATTTTGTTAATCAAGCTAATTTTATAGAAAGTAATGAAGAAAAAAATTTAAGGCTGTTGCTTAACCCAAAAATAGATTTTCATAAAGTTACTTTTATTGAATGTCCGGATTGTTATCAGGAAAAGAAAAGAACAGCTTCCGGAAAGATTAGCATTATAAAATACCAACCCGGTTTATTGGAATTGGAAGTTAATACTGATTCCTCTAAGTGGTTAGTTTTTGGAGAAAGCAATTTGCCTGGATGGGTTGCTAATATTGATGATAAACCCGCAAAAATTTATACTGCAAATTATCTCTTCCAAGCAATAAAAGTACCTGCGGGACATCATTGCATTATATTTAAATATAAGCCATCAGAATTAATAAAATAGAAATAAAAAAATAAATTAATCCCCTCAAAAAATTATGAATAATTTAACACACTGTCATAAATTTGATTTAGTCGACGTTATCATAGGATCTTTTTACTATATTTTTGTCTTTTTATTATTTTTTGGATTGTCTGGCACTTTCTACAGAATTTCAATTTATGCGCTTTTGGTTAGTCTAATGTTAATTTTAATTTTATTACGCAGATTTATTGCTTTTCCCAAAAAATATCTCTGGCTCTTCTTAATAGTTCCGATAGTTACAATGGGATTTGGATTTCTGAGAGGGTTTTTTACAGGAGATGCTTTTGGATATTGGTTGCCCGTAGCCAAGAAATTAGTAGAAGATAAGTTTATTCCGGAATTTTTTACCGGCACCCATTTCTCTCGAATGCCTTTATTGTCATTGCTATTTGCTTTTACTTTCTCGATATTCAATTCTTTCAATGAATTTTTATGTTTATGGATTCCATTTTTCTTTTCAGCGGCTACTTTAGTTGTTCTTCATCAATGGGGTAAATATAAAAGAATACACAGAAAATTTTTATTTTTTATTCCCATTTTATTTCTAACTAATATTTTGGTTGAGTTTTGGGGGGGATGGAATTTATTGCAGGAACCATTAATATTGTTTTTTGCAACTACCTTTTTCTATTATTACGAGAAATATTTAGATAATAATCGAGTTAGGGATTTGATATTTTTATCTATGAGCTTTGTTCTGGCTTGTGCCTCCAAGATTTCTGGTTGGTATTTATCTTTTTTAATCCTTTATATATTTTTAAGAGGTGAACATAAATATAAAACACTTCTTTATCTGGCTTTTTTTTCTATCCCACTTCTGCTGTGGCTTTTAAGAAATTATTTAGTTTTCGATAATCCATTTTTCCCACTTTTAAATGGTTTTTTTAAGGGAAAATATTATCTGATAGTAAAAAAATGGCATACATATCATTCCTATGCCTTATTTAACAAATTTAGCGATAGGTTTCTTTTTGTTTTTTATCATTTCTGGATAGCCATTCCTTTTGTTTTATTGTCTTTTTATGAATTTTTTAAACAACGACATTATGAATACTTATTTCTATTTTTTTCTTATAGTTTATTTAAAGAAATGTTTTTATTCACTCCTACCTCATGTATTAGATATTATTATTTATTTTTAGGTCTATTTTTAATTTACGGCTTTTTGGGTTTACAACGAATAAAATCAAAATTAGCAATTTTTTCTTTATTGATTTTGGGTATTTTAGGACTATTATCAGTTCCAGTTACTCACTCATCCAGTAAGTTTATTTCCTCTTTTGAACAAAAATTTTCTTCTTTGAGTTATTTGTTTGATTTTTTGCACAATCATTGGTATTTTGTTCTATTTATTTTATCTCCATTTATCTATTTCGTCAGTTGCAAGAAATACAATAAAATATTTTTAATTTTCATTTATGCTCTTTCTATATTACATCTTAGATTTGTTGCTAATAAAAGTTGGTTAAATACCTGGACATTTATATTTTTAGCTATTATTATCTTAATATTTCTTGCTTTTAGACACAAAATTAGATATAAACACCTTAAATTAATTATTGTTAGTTTTATTATTTTAGTCATTCTTTTTAATTCTTGGATTATGGGCTTTATATATTATTGGCGACATAAAACTGTCTTTCCTCCTTCTTTCTTATGGAAGACAAGCAGATGGGCTAATGAAATTCTAAATAAGTGCACTAATTCCGCTGAAAGAAAAAATTTTTATATCATAATAACCGCTCAAAAAGATTTTTATAATTGGAGAAGCGAATATAGAAGTATTGAATTTCTTGATTTTAATTTCTGGAATTTCATTCGAGAATATAATAGTGATTTGTCCGGTAAAGATATTCATAAATTACTTATTAAAAAAAAGATTAAATACATAATTAAAAATGCAACCTATTATGAGCATAACAGTTTAGCCAATAATGAATTGAATCAATTTTTTGAAAAAATTAGAAAAACTAAAGATTTTAAGTTAATAGGCAATCTAAATAACCAGTATTTTATTTGGCAGGTATATTAGAAAAAAATTTCAATATGTTGTTTAGAATAGTTTAATAAAAACTTTTTATTTAAAAGATATCAGGTACCAAATAAACGAGATCTCAAACTTAAAATAAAATAACTCTGAAAATTGGCATTGAAGTCATAAAATGAAGTATGTGTGTCTATATGAACAAAAATAAACTAACAGTATGTTATTTTGGAAATTATAATCCAAACTACTCTAGAAACAGAGTTTTAATTAATGGATTAAAAGAGAATAAGATAAAAGTTATTGAATGTAATCAGAGAGAAAAACGTTGGAAGTATATAAAATTATTTTTACAGCATTGGAAAATAAGAAATAATTATGACTTTATAATTGTAGGGTTTCCCGGACACACCGTAATTTGGTTAGCAAAATTAATTTCTAAAAAACCTGTTATTTTTGACGCTTTTCTTTCTCTTTACGACTCTTTGGTATTTGACCGTAAGGTTTGCTCAAACAAAAGTTTTAAAGCGAAATATTATTATTTTTTGGACTGGCTTTCTTGTAAATTAGCAGACAAAATTTTATTGGATACAAAATCTCATATAAACTATTTTATAGATACTTTTGGTATTAGAAGGGCAAAATTTGATTATATTTATATAGGTACTACACCAAATATTTTTTATCCGTACGCTAAGAAAAAAGAAAAAAATACATTTGTAGTACACTTTCATGGAACAGGTATTCCTTTGCAAGGTATAGAATATATTTTAGATAGCGCTAAAGAGTTAGAAAAATTTCCGGAAATAAAATTCAACATTATAGGAAATGTGCAAACTTTGCCGGCGATACGAGAAAGAATAAATAGATATAAATTCAAAAATGTTAACTTTATCAAACCTATATCCATAAAAAAACTTGCAGATTATATCAACGCTTCTGATATAGTTTTGGGTATTTTTGGCACAACAGAGAAAGCAAAAAGAGTTATTCCAAATAAGATATTTGAAGGTTTGGCTTGTGCTAAACCGATAATTACCAGCAAAACACCGGCTATAGAAGAACTACTAACCGATAAAAAGAATTGTTTATTAACTAAACCGGGTGATCCACAGGATTTATCTAATAAAATTTTAGAACTTAAGAATAATCCTATCCTCAGAGAAAAACTTGCCCAAAATGGCTATCAGTTATTCAAAAAAAAATTAACTCCGAAAGTTTTAGGGTCTAAATTAAAAAAAATTATTTATGAAAATTATTTACATTGCCAATGCCAGAATCCCAACTGAGAAAGCGCACGGAATTCAAATAATGAAAATGTGCGAGGCCTTTGCTTCTTGTAGAGGCAGATACACGCAGATTGAGCTGCCTTCGACAGATACGCAGATACACGCGGATGAAAGCTATCTACGTAGATCTGCGTATGCCGAAGGCAAAAATCAGCGTGTATCTGCTTCTAATTCTAAAGTAGAAGTAGAATTACTAATACCTAAAAGGCATAATCCTGATTTTAAAAATACCGACCCGTTTAACTATTATAAAGTAAAAAGAATTTTTAAGATTAAAAAATTACCTTGCCTGGATTTAATCGAAAGACCAATAATTAAATATTTTGGCAGATTAGGTCTTTGGATAGAAATTTTTTCTTTTTCTTTATCTGTATTTTTTTACTTGCTTTTTAAAAAAGCAGATATCATTTATTCTAGAGACCCTTTTTCTTTGTTCCTTTTATCATTCTTGAATAAAAATCTTGTCTACGAAGCCCACACTTTCCCATCACATTTTTTCTGGTATAAATATTTTTTTAAAAAAATTAAAGGAGTGATTACTATAACTAAGAAATTAAAAGAGGATTTTATTAGGTATGATATGAACCCCAAAAAAATTCTTGTTGTTCCTGACGGAGTAGATTTAAAAAAGTTCCAAGTTAAGGAAAACAAAGAAGAATGCCGTAAAAAACTTAACCTTCCTATTGATAAAAAGATTATTCTTTACACAGGGCATCTTTATCGGTGGAAAGGGGCACAGATTTTAGCCGAATCGGCGAAATTTTTAGGAGAAGATATTTTAGTTATCTTTGTTGGAGGAACAAAGAATGATATCTCAAGATTTAAAGTAGAAAACTGTAAGTTTAAAAATATTTTAGTTATCGGACAGAAACCCCATTCGGAAATTCCTTTTTGGCTAAAAGCGGCAGATATTTTGGTTTTACCTAACTCAGGCACAGAAAAAATCTCTAAATATTGGACTTCTCCGTTAAAATTATTTGAATATATGGCCGCAAAAAAACCAATTGTTGCTTCAAATCTCCCTTCAATCAGAGAAATCCTTTATGATAGAAGCAGATATACGCAGATGGAACTTGCTTCGCAAGATACGCAGATACACGCAGAAAAAAGTTATCTGCGTGTATCTGCGTATGCCAAAGACAAAAATCTGCGTGTATCCGCTTCTGCAAACGCTATCTTAGTTGAACCGGATAATCCGAAAGCATTAGCAGAAGGTATTAAACTTGCGTTGAAAAATCCTGATTTATCTGTTAAAATTTCCAAACAAGCATACAAAGATGTTAAAAAATATACTTGGGGAAAAAGGGCTGAAAAAATTTTACACTTTGTCTTGCGTTAAGGTCAGATTTGCGAGAATTTGATCCTTCCAAGAGCCTTCATGAAAAAGAACAAGCAAAAAAAACAAAAGGGCTATGTTTTGTGGTTGACCGGTCTTCCGTGTGCGGGAAAAACCACTATTGGAGATAAACTTTTTGAAGTTCTAAAGAGGAAAGGATTTTCTGTTGTAAGATTAGATGGAGATGTAATCAGAAAATCCATTAATAAAAATTTGGGATTTTCTAAAAAAGATAGAGACAGAAATCTTGAAATAGTATCTGACTTGGCTAAATCGCTAAACGATAAAGGA
>Ga0180301_10002977_pt1 | contig 13247 bp, 9 predicted proteins | sample GuaBasSediGuay16_FD_121797 | JGI IMG/M metagenome (GOLD analysis project Ga0180301, IMG submission 121797) | Subseafloor sediment microbial communities from Guaymas Basin, Gulf of California, Mexico - Guay16, Core 4569-2, 12-15 cm | ecosystem: Environmental > Aquatic > Marine > Hydrothermal...
CCCTAGAGGCCCGAAGAAGAACGAGGATAGTCCCTGTGATACGAAAAGAAGAGCTGTGAAATCTGCAACGATCTCGTTCGATACGGAGAATCTCTTTATAGAATAGACTGTTATGAAACCACTTGCAGAAGTAGAAAGAGAGACCAAAACCCTGTTCACTATGTAATTTCTGAAATTTCTATCCATCAAAACGATCTTTATATCCTTCAAATACTCCTTAAAAGGTATGGAGTCAGCTACCTTCTCGTCTGGAACTTCCCTTGTCAAGGCCAGAAACGCAAAGGATATCATGAAGGCAACTGAAGCGCAGAGAAAGGAATATCCGAAATTCTTTGGAAACGGATAGGATGAGAGGAAATATCTTGCAAGGGCAGCTCCTCCAACACCCATTATGGCTCCAAGGCCATTCCCAATGGAAAAGAAAGTCCCCCTTCTTTTTGGGTCGATGACCTTCTCTATCATGCTCATCCAAGGAGGTCCTAGAAACCCCATGGAGAACGTTGCTATACCGAGCATGAGAAAAGATAGATAGAGCGAAAGCGCTGGGCTGTGGGGTACAAGAAAAAAGCATATCAGAGCCAGGAAGAAGTATGGGAGCCTTTCTCCAAGAGTGACTTTGAGAACAAGGGCAAGTTTCTTTGGGGTTCTCTCAGCATACTGAGCTCCCAAAATGGCAGGGATACCCCACCCCAGGTTCGCTATAGCTGGGATAAGCCCTATTTCAATGTTCGATGCGCCGAGTTTTTCGGCAAGAAGGGGAAAGAGAGTCAATATGGATCCAAAGGTCATACCGAGGTTGAAGAAAGCCATGTCTATTGAGTCCACTATGAAGTTCCATCTGTAGTCTTTCTCTGTGAGGTGTTTCATGATCTCTTCTCTCCCTCGAAAGTTTCATCGGTATTTCATGTGTTCTGATAATATCTATACCACAAATTCTTGTAAAATTCAGCTTAAATTCATTATGAGATTGTTGGTAATGAACAGGTGGCTAACTTATAAGTAGCATGCGCTGACAAACACATTATTTACCGTGATTCATCCAGGATATTCATTTTCGAAAGCAATTTTCATTAATTCAGGCAAATCAGATTTTTCACAATAGATATATTAAAGTCTTTTGTTGGCCGTGATCTTTCTTTACAAGCTACCAGATGAATCTTTTTGATAACTTTCTATGTGAACATTTTTCAAAAGAAGCCACTTTACATTTGAAGATCTTATTCTACAACAAAAGCAGTTCTTAATGATAGTTCAAAAATTCGATTATCCCATCTCATTCGAGTTTCTCCTAAGTGACAGAATTTTGTCTATATCTAGAAATCTTTTCTCTTCAATTGAGAGAAACGTTATATCCAATCTCTACGATTCTTGACTTTTCATTTTTTCTTGCTATATATTATTTATGTAATGTTAGCGTTAAAGAATAATAAACTTCAATGAGCGCGAATAAATGGTGGAAATCAAGGACTTCTGCTTCAGAATGGAACATTCGAGAAACGCAAGAAATCAGATATGAGGAAGGTAGCAAGAGTTCTGACGGCTTTGAAAATTTGAGAATGCAATATAAAGGGTGAAAATATTATGTTGAATGAAGCAGAAACAAGGGCTAAATTAATAGATCCGAAATTGCATGAATCCGGATGGTCTGAAAATTTGATCCAACGTGAGTTAAAGATAACTGAAGGTAGAATTATAGATGAATATGGAAATAGAAAAGAAGGGGTAAAACCTGATTATATTCTATTTTTGGAGAAATACTTTCCGATAGCTGTTGTGGAAGCAAAAGAAGAAGCAAAACATCACGCAGCAGGAATTCAACAAGCAAAAGGATATGCGGAAATGCTCAATGTTCCATTTGCGTATTCAACAAATGGACATAAGATTGAGGAATATGATTTCATAACTAAAAAACAAAGAACTCTTGATAAATTCCCATCTCCGCAAGAATTATGGAAAAGATATTCATTATGGAAGTTTAATAAACTCCTACCTTTTAATAAAGATGAAAATCCCCTTTTGTATCCCTACAAAATTGTCCAGAACAAAATCCCAAGATATTACCAGATTGCAGCAGTAAGAAATATTATAGAAGCTTTTCTGAATGGAAAAAAGCGTCTTCTACTTACTATGGCAACTGGAACAGGTAAGACAGAAGTAGCATTTTGGGTTACTTGGAAGCTCTACAGCACTAAAAAGGTGAGGAGAATACTCTATATTTCTGATAGAATTATGCTTAGAAATCAAGCATACAATAGATTCGAACCATTTGGTGGCGCAAGAGAAATAATAAAAGAAGGAAAAGCCTCTAAAATAAGGGATATTTATTTCGCTACGTATCAGACCTTATATTCAGAGAAGAACGGAAAGAGGCTTTATCAGGAATATCCTTCAGACTTTTTTGATATGGTAATCATCGATGAATGTCATAGATCAGGTTATGGGCGATGGAAAGAGATTCTTGATCATTTTAAAGATGCTGTTCATTTTGGTATGACCGCTACACCAAAAAGAGATGATAATATAGATACTTACGCATATTTTGGCACTCCTGTGTATGTTTATAGCTTAGGACAAGGCATAGAGGACGGATTCCTATCTCCTTACAAAATCCACAAGATTTACATGAATATTGATAAAAAAGGAGGAATTTCTCTTACCGATGTGGCAAGTGAAGGTGCTATCATTGAAGCTCCTAAAGAAACGGAAGTTAAAGAGTTCTACTCTGTTGGTGAATTTGAAAGAGTTATCACTTTGCCCGATCGAACAGAAGCGATGACAAAAAAACTTGCCGAAATACTGAAAATTTACGGTCCAACAGAGAAAACCATTGTTTTTTGTGTAACAAAAGAGCACGCTTTGGATGTTGTAAAAATTCTACAGAATGAATTGGCTTATGAAATTGCTTCAACTGGTGTAAATGCAGATGATTTCGTGGTGAGGATAGTTGATGAAGAACCTAACGCAATAGAGCTCGCTGAAAAGATGGCTGATTCTGAATATCAAACGCCTGTTATTGCTGTAACCGTGGATTTGTTAAGCACAGGTGTTGATATTCCTCCTGTAAAAAACATTGTTTTCATGAAACCTATTGCATCCAAGGTATTGTTTAAACAAATAATGGGTAGAGGAAGTAGAATAAGCGAAGATGCGGATAAATTCTTTTTCAGAATTATAGATTTTGTAGATGCTACCCGTCTCTTAGATCCTTGGGATTTACCACCGGAGGAATACATACCAGATATTCCAGAAGGTCCTTTTGATTACTTCATAAAAGGAAAGGTTGTAGACGGTGAAGATGGAGCACCTATAGCTAATGCAAGAGTAACAGCAAAATTAGGTACTAATATGATCAAACCAGCAAGAACGAATGAAAATGGAGAATTCATTATTGATGGTTGCCCGCATTCACCAGTGAAAGTAAAAGTTGAAGCTAAAAATTACAAACTTAGAGAAGTAAGCGTAGATCCCATTCCTTTTAAGGATAAGATTGCAGTTGTAATTGAATTGAAGAAGAAAAAGCCAAAAGAAGGCAAAATAGTTGTTAAGGGTATCAATGTTTATATCGAGGAGGAGATATATGTTGAAGTTGAAGGTAAGAGACTCAATAAAGCAAGTTATATTGAGTATGCCAAAGAGAATGTAAGGAAAAAAGTCCTTACTTTAGATGATTTAAGAAAAATCTGGATAAATAAGAAGAGCAGAAAGAAATTTTTAGATGATTTAAAGGCAAAGAGCATAAATCCAGAGTTAATAGCACAATTACTTGATAGACCTGATGCAGATGCTTTTGATATTATAGCCCATGTGGCTTTTGATGCTCCAATTTTAAGTAGAGATGATAGAGCCCAAGCGTTGCTGAATGAAAAACAACAACTTATTAACTCTTTCAACGAGACTGCAAAAGAAGTCCTACTGAATCTCATAGAAAAATACAAGATTGGTGGCATTGAGGAAATTTCTCCAGAAGCGCTGGAGTCTCCAGATATTCAGAAGATTGGTAGATTGAAGGAAATTATAGATTCCTTCGGTGGAATAGATAATCTCATACATGCCCTTGAAAGCATTTCTCAAGGTCTTTATGAGGCTGGAGGTGTTAAGTAAATGGACAGACAAACATTAAAATCAAAGTTCAAGCAGGCTTGCGATTTATTGAGGAATGAGATCGCTTCAGTTAATTACATAATCCAGTTATCTTGGATGCTATTCTTAAAGCTCTATGATGATTTAGAAGATGAAAGGGAATTAAAAGCAAAGTTGAAAGGAGAAACGTATCAAAGGAACATACCTTCTCCTTACAGATGGAAAGAATGGGTTCACAAAGATTGGAGAAGTGAGGAGCTGATAGATTTTATCAACAACAAGCTGTTCCCTTTTCTCTCCAAATTGGACGGTGAAGGTGAGAAAGAGTTAATTGCCACAATCTTTAGCGGAAAGGAAATCCAGAATTTTCTGAAAGATGGTTATAAGTTAAGAGAAGTTGCATTGCTCCTTGATGAGTTAAAGTTCAGAACCAGAGAAGATATTTATGTGATTTCAACACTCTATGAAGAGCTTCTGCCAGAAATTGGAGAAATGGGAAAATACGCAGGAGAATATTACACTCCAAGGCCTGTTATAAGATTAATGGTTAAGATCGTTAATCCAAAACTTGGAGAAATAATTTTAGATCCTTTTCTAGGTTCTGCTGGTTTCTTGATCGAAAGTTATAATCATATTTTAAGAACCAAAGACATTTTCACAACAAAGGAAACCAGAATTTTGCATAACATGCTTTACGGACAGGAAAAGAAAGATGTCCCTTATCTTATAGGAATTATGAACCTCCTTTTGCATGACCTTCCTACTTCTCATATCTACAAAGTAGATACCTTTGCCGAAGATGTAAGAAAGATTCAGGAAAAAGACAGAGTTGATGTAATCCTAACAAATCCACCATTTGGCGGTAAATTTGATGAGAGGTTTAAGGCTAATTTCCCTGTCAAAAGTTCTGATACCGAGTTAATGGCTCTACAATATGTGATGAGAAAGATAAAGCAAGGTGGAAGAGTAGGAATTGTTGTCCCTGAAGGGGTTTTATCCAACACAACAGGACCTTTTGTGAGAGTTAGAAAAGAACTTCTTGAAAATTACAATGTTCACACGATTATTTCTCTGCCTAAGGGTGTGTTTACTGCTTCTGGTAAGACACCAGTTAAAACAAATCTCCTATTCTTTGACAAGACTGGACCAGCTGAGGAGATCTGGTACTACGAGATCCAGCCACCAGAGGGGATGAAGAACTTCACAAAAACAAGACCCATGAGGGATGAGGACTGGCAAGATTGCTATGAGAAATGGCAGAATAGGGAAGTTGGTGAAAACTCATGGATTGTCAAAATTGACGAGATTGATAAGGAAACTTACGAATTAACACCAAGAAACCCGAACAAGTTGAAAAAGAAGAAATACAGACCGGCAAGAGAGATTCTAGAGGATGTTTTGAAAGAGGAAAAAGAGGTTATGACTTTGCTTGATGAGTTGAGGGGGATTTTGGGGTGAGTGGAGAAATACTGTCAAAGGTCTTTTATACGCCTGTGAAGAACCCTGAAGAGGTTAGATGTATAGAGGTTAGGGATAATGATGATTTAAGAATAATAAACAGTTTTGTCAAAAGGATTGTTAATAAGAAATTGAAAAAACCCGCTACTTCCGAACCACAGTTCAGCGAAGAAATATTAACAGAATTTATGGAAAAAGGCTTAGACGTAAACTCTGAAGAAGCGAAAGACCTTTTTGAGAAGTTATCCAGATATATGTACGGAAGAGCTAGAGAGAAAGAAAAATACTGGTGTTTAATAATAACAAAAGAGTATTTCTTTATTTATCATTTTACTCCAGACAGGGCGGTATCTTTTGAAGGAGATAGCATAAGAGAGTTCATAAAATACTTAGATGATACGAGTGTTCTTAAATTCATTTTTAAGTTGAAAAGTGAGAGTGTACCTTCCTATTTTGAAGAACTATCAGAAGAGGATATAGCGCAGATTCAATCCGAGACCCAACATGTTTATGGAGTTTTTGATAAAAGCGGAACTAAAGGTATGAAAAAACTTATAGGAGAAGAACCGGAATACGAGTTTAAAGGAGAATTGAGAGTAAGGATAAAGAGGTCTGACAAAACAGATATTGTAGTAGAAACATTTTTAGAAGATTTGGAGAACATAAATTCAAATGTAATCTTTGATTTTCAAAGAGGTTTAGCTACCATAAATATAGAGAATGCACCTATAACGGAATTAGTTGTAGATGGAACCAAATACGATGTGGTAACGGGTCTTAAAAAGATAAGATATGAAATTCTTGGCATAGGGGAATTTATAGAGAAATATAGATTTTATAAGAACGAAGAGGAAGTTATGGAGTTTAAAGACCAAGCAGTTGTTGGAAGCAGGAGAATAGATAAGCCAGAAAGCGATTTTCAAGGGAAAGAAGAAACTATTTTCATTCTTGGAGAAAGCGTAAATGACCATGGGAACTTAATCAATGACTCTTTCGAAGCCATAAGAAATAATTTCAATGTTGCTTTTGTGGAACTAAATGGATTCAATGCCAACTATGAGGAAGCAAATATTGGACAATTTACAATATTTGCAAAATTAAAGGATATCGAGCAAGTAAGAAAAATTGAAAGTACCTTTGAAAGTATGATAAAAGGCGTTAGTGGAAATTCAACTCTTGAGAAGACTCTCCACTATGTAGGCTTACTTGTCCTATCTGAATTCTTGAAGTCTAAAGGATTTAGAGAAAAGCTTTATCAAATAGGTATGAAAGCTCTAAATGTTTACTATCTTAATATGCTCAAAAGAAACATAGAACTAAAGGAAATAGATAAATTAGGTATAGAGTTCAAAGCAGGAATTAGAGCGGATGGCCATGGATTTTTTGATGAATCGCCACAAAGGTTCTCACAAAAGTTATTAGACAAGATTAAAAGGAAAAGAAAGGATATGATAATCTTTTTTGTGGGAATAAATGAGGATACAAGAGATTTTAGCCCAATACCTTTAAGCAGAATAAGAAACGAGTTTCATGAAAGGTTGAAGGAAGATTTATCTCAGAATGCTATAAATGTTCTTCTTTCCGAAACTGTGCCAATTTCTGAGAAAGATGGCATACTAATTTTAGTATTGCAAAAGGATGGAGGTAGCCATGAAAACCCTTGATGATTTCATTAAACCCAGAAAACCCTGGGAAGTTGAAGGGATTGAATGGAGAGAGGTGAGGTTGGGGGAAGTTTGCATTATAAATCCTAAAAAATCAGAGGTAAGAACCTTATTAGAGCAGAATCTAAATGTTTCGTTTATTCCCATGGAATACGTCGATGATTCTGAAGGTAGGATTGTAAAGAAAGATGTAAAGCCAATTAATGCTGTTTACAAAGGATACACTTATTTTAAAGAAGGAGATGTGCTGTTTGCAAAAATAACACCTTGCATGGAAAATGGTAAAAGTGCTATAGCCCGCGATCTGACAAATGGTATAGGATTCGGTTCAACCGAATTCCATGTTTTGAGACCAAATAAGGGAATACTATCTGAATTCATTTTTTACTTTATCAGAAGAAAAAAATTCAGAAATTTGGCAAAGCTTTATTTTACAGGGACAGTCGGGCATAAAAGAGTTCCTAAAGAGTTCTTGATTAACACCAAAATCCCACTCCCATTCCACAACGGCAAGCCCGACTTAGAAACTCAAAAGAAAATCGTTGAATACATCGAAGCAAACTTTTCAAGGATTGACAACATCTTGGAAAAGAAAAAGAAAGAGCTTGAGCAACTTGACGAACTCTGGGAAAGCATTTTGGAGCAGGCGTTTAAACCAAAGGAAGGGGAAGAGTGGAGAGAGGTAAGGTTGGGGGAAGTTTGTCAAAGAAGAGGTGAAAATGTTATTCCTGTTAGAAATAATTATATTTATGTTGGATTGGAACATATTAACTCCGGAGAAATTAAACTCGTTAGATGGGAATATAGTAACAAAGTTAAAAGCACAAAATATAAATTCTATCCAGATGATATTTTATATGGGAAACTTAGGCCATATTTAGATAAAGCTGTTATTTCCGATAAAGAGGGAATTTGCTCAACAGATTTTATTGTTATAACTCCCATTAAAGATAAGGTATTACCATTTTACTTGATTTATTTCTTGCATACAAAATCGTTTGTGAGTTATTCAATATCTATGATGAAAGGTGTTCATCTTCCACGCGTCTCATGGACTATCATAAAAAGGGTAAAAATCCCCATCCCCTTTCGCAATGGCAAACCAGATATTGAAAAACAAAAAGAAATAGCAAACTATCTTGATGAAGTTTATGAAAGAATCAAAACTCTAAAAGAGAAGATCCAGAAACAAATAAATCTGCTTGAAGAGATAAAGGAAAGCATTTTGGATGAGGTATTTAACGGTGAAGGAGGAGGAAAATGAATAAACCTAATTACAAATTAATAGCAATTCAGGTTGGAGATCTATTAAAGTATAGTACTTCGGTGAAAGAGATAAATCGTGCTGCTCTATCTGTGTTCAATTTTCCCAAAAAAGATTTCCCTAATGAAGCTATTACATCTGATAGAGCACAATTAATTTATGATTGGATACTTACTTTGGCAGAGCAGAGAATAAACAGTGACAAAAAGAATAAACTATTACGCAAATTTTTACGTCTTATTACTCCGTCAAATTTAATACCAGAGGTAGAAAATATTTTAAAAGAAGCTGGAGTAAAAATTTATCTGGATGAAGCACTAAACGAATTCTATTCAAGGAATTTTCATCCTCTAATTCATAAGCACTGTCTCACTCTTTACAAACAGAGAAATTACTTTCATGCCGTATTTGAAGCAGCGAAGGTTTATAACAAAATGGTTAAAGAGAAAGCAAAAAGTGATAAAGATGGTTATGCTTTAATGATGGATGTATGGGATTGTAAAGGAGTCTTGAAAGTTACCCCTTGTGAATCAGAAACTGATAAAAATATCCAAGAGGGGCTTAAGTTTTTATCAGCTGGTTTAATGAGAGCAATTAGAAATCCAACAGCACATGAACCAGCACTTGATTGGCCTATATCAAAAGATGATTGTCTTGACCTTTTAAGTTTCATATCCTTCTTATTGCGACAATTAGATAAAGCAGTTTAATTTATTAAGTTATGATACCATCTTTGCTACTGATTTGAACTTCCAGTTTCACTTTAGTGCCAATGTCCTTGGTTAGCAATTAAGTATGCAGATCACTTCACTCAGAAATTCGCATATCGGATGTTAGTCATTATCCCCCAAAAGATGTGACATATAAAACCAATTTTGAAAAAAAGAATTGAGAGAGCATGTATTTTTGAGGAAATCTATTTCCTATGGCAAATAAAACTGGAAAGAGTCTAAGAGGGTACATCACAAAAAAGCACTAATACCAAAGATATAGATAATTTTTATTTGTTACATGCTGGAGTACTTCTTCGACATCACGTTGTTTCTATTAGGTTAAGATAAATTAAGGGGTGAAAGTTTGGATTATAAGACGTTCATTAAATTGCTTAAAGAAGGGGAAAGTGAGAATGTAGATTTCAAAATTGATTGTAAAGCGTTTTCTGAAGAAAGCAATAAAAAGCATTTAGGAGAATTGGCAAAAGATATATGCGCCATGGCGAATAATAGAAACAAAAGAAAGAACTATATAATAATCGGTGTCTCTGATGATCGGGAAAAATTCAAGTCCTTTGAGAATCCGAACTTTACTGATGATAGGTTACAGGATTTCTGCAAGAAGGTAATATTCCCTATTCCAAAAGTAAAATTCCGGAGGATAAAATTCGCAAAAGGCAATCCTGAAATCATCAACAAAGTATTTGGAATAATTGAGATAAAACCTACAGAAAAAACCGCTTATAGAATTACCCGAGATTTTATAGATTATGAAAACAAGATTTGTATAAGGAGAAACGATGTATGGATAAGAAGAGGTGCCACATCCGATCTTGCTACTCCTGAGGAGATAGAGCGTCTTTTAGCAGGGAAATCGGCTTTTGAGAGTAATATAGAAAATGATATTGAATACCAACTTCTTCCAAAAAGAAAGCAAGCGCAGTCCCTTTTAGTAGATTTTACAAATTTGGTAAAGGCAATGAATGGAGAAATATTTTCTCTCAGAATTCCTGTATTCTCGCACCATCGTGATGATTCAGATGAAAAAACTTTCGTTGCTCTTAAAATCAATGAAACTCTTTTTGTGCTTGGGGTTATAATAATAGACTCTTTAAGAACAAAAAATAGTTGGGTATCAAGTGTGAACTACTACTGGACATATGAACATGGATTAATATTTCTTTTATTTGATGGTGTTCGAGAATATGCTTTTCAGGGAGGAATAATTCCTAACGGTATGCTTTATCATATAAAGAAAGAGTGGGGAATATTGACAATTGTGGAGACAAATATCAAAGAGAGAATACTAATACCAACTTTTACAAAAAGTAGAGTCCCTTTGCCGAAAAATTTGAAAGACTCTACTATATTTACCTTGGTAATCAAAGATATCAAGAAAACCAGTGATTTACACCGGAAGTTTCGCCAAGCAACTGATTTCATAGAAAGGAGTCAAGTGTTCGAAGATTTAAAAAAAGGGCGGGAAAATCTTGTCAAAGAGTTAAAAACATGGTTGAGAAAAAACGATGGAAGAGATTATTATTGGTTTCAGGAAGTGAAACCTAGGGAAAATGAGAAAGTCTATTTAAGAAAATTTAAAATACTGGCAAGAAAAATTATCGAACGTTCAATGGCTGAGTAAAGCTTTATTCTCGCTTATCTTAAAAGATAAAGTCACTATTGGCCTTTCCTGACACATTTGACGATTAATGCAACACTATCCGGAAAATACATTACACCAAGACCTTCTTTCTTGCTTGTTTTCATATTTTGCTAATCTTGCAAAAGATCTCCACCGAACAATTCTTTCTTTACTATAAACGACCTTAATATTAAGGTTTTTGATATTCTCGAGTAGTGTTTTTCAGTGAAATTGAGAGAACACAGATGTTCTGACTATATGATCTTAAAGGAACATCAACAATGAGTGTTATACATTACTTTAAACATTTCTCTAGACTTGTCTACTACTTCATCCTGTTTAATTAGAATAGTGAATACTTTCGCTATTATCCACTTCTTCAAAGGCACAACGTGGATGGATATGTTTTATACTTCCGTAAAGTTTCATTTATGGAAGTAAATATCAATAGGAACTCACAGAGTACGTGAAAACGGCTCTGTCGTTCTCACTATCGTTGTCGGTCAGGACCCATCCAAAATCACCGTTTTCAAACACAAGAACGTATTCTTCACCTGGTGAGAGGCCCCTTACGGTGAACGTTTTATCGCTGAAGATGACTGTTCTATCAACAGTGGAGACAGCATACGTGGTTTCGAAAACATCGAACTGATGTTTCGTCATGAGCCAGGCTTCAAAACCATATACGGGAGCTTCCTGAACATCGATCGTTACAACAAGATGGGGGTGACCGTTTGGCAAAACGATAGTCGTGTATCCATAGTACCCTTCATTTAGGTATACCGTCTCACCAGGTGTTATCGTTATTGAGATCTCAAGTGTAATGTGACCACCACAACCAAATAGAATCAACAGAAAACCAAGAAGAAAGAACAATTTCAATTTCACCTTGCTCACCTCCTCCTTTCTATTGTAATATCTTTTTCGAGGTGATAGCAGATGATCCTTGGAAAGGAGATTCTTGAGGGTTTTGAAAGGCATCTCACTTTGGAAGGTGTTTCTAAAGAAACGAAAGTTCAGTATGTAAAGATAGCAGGATATTTCCTTGAATGGCTAAAGAGCAAAAATATCACACCAGATGTTCTGAGAGAGTGGAAAGCCTATCTTTCGGAGAGGAAGAGTCCTTTCACCGTTAATCTGTACCTGAGTGTTGCAAGGATTTTTTTGAAGTTTCTCAATGAGAACGGTGCTTTGGATGTTACTGTAAAAAGTGTCAAGGGAGTGAAAAAGCCTAAGAAGCACATGAAAGATATCTTGAGTGATGATGAAATCCTCCTTCTTTTCAACACTGTGAGGACCGATGATCTCAAGGGGAAGAGGGATCTTGCCATTTTGAAACTTGCTGCTTACACTGGCCTTCGTCTTGTGAGCATCCAGGAGATGAACGTTGGGGATGTTTACAGAAAAGGTGGAAAATGGGTGATGAGATACAGAGGAAAAGGGCACGTTGCCAAAGATAAAGAGATAGCTCTTCACCTTGATGTGATAAGGGCTCTGAACTCTTACCTTGAAGAGAGAAAAAAGTATTCTCCTTTCAAACCAGAGGATCCGATGTTCATATCCCTTTCAAAGAATTCCTTTGGAAAGAGAATCACATCAAGAGCTCTCAGAATGATTTTCAATGAGTATTACAGAAAAGCGGGTATAAAAGGGTTCAACAGGAAGATAACCGCCCACAGCGTTCGGCATACTGTGATAACGAAAGTGGCGGTGGAAAAAGGTGTTGAGTTTGCAAGACAGATAGCGGATCACGCGAACATAACCACCACCATGATCTATTACCACGAAGCGATGGACGCTTCTTTGAAAGCGGATGAGGTCATCTCTTATGAGGAAAATAAGGAATAGAAAGAATTATCACAAATTTGTGTTATAAAATAGAAGTATTTGCTTTATTAATAGCAAAATTATATAACATAGGAGTGAAAAAATGACCATTTGGGAGCTTTCTAAAAAGTTTGATCTTCCATATTCAACGACACATAAATACGTTCAGGTCCTGGCGGATCATTTTTACATATTTCCGAGAAAGACCGACAAAGGTATCGAAATATCCGAGAGCGATTTGGAAACCTTTGAAAAATTTTTGACGATAATTCAGGGAGGATACAAACCCAAAGAAGCACTTTTGATACTGGATGACCGCAAGGTTATTAGGAAGCTTTTAATAGAAATTTCTGAAAAAATTGACAATATTGAGGAACGTCTGGAAAAAATAGAAGAATACATCGAAAGAAAGGGCTTTTGGCGCAAGTTTCTGTCTCTGTTCAAAAGAAGACGTTGATGATATCATTATAATGTAGGAGGGATAAGATGAGAGAAAAGTTCGGTTCTTTCTGTGGACGTGGAGCTGGGCAAGTTGAAAGACTCATAGCCGGACCTGGAAATGTCTACATATGTAACGAGTGTGTCGAGCTCTTTTACGA
>Ga0180301_10002978_pt1 | contig 13245 bp, 14 predicted proteins | sample GuaBasSediGuay16_FD_121797 | JGI IMG/M metagenome (GOLD analysis project Ga0180301, IMG submission 121797) | Subseafloor sediment microbial communities from Guaymas Basin, Gulf of California, Mexico - Guay16, Core 4569-2, 12-15 cm | ecosystem: Environmental > Aquatic > Marine > Hydrothermal...
ATGGATGTTATTTGAACTTCTAAGCGCTGTTTTTTCTTTACGCTCAGTTAGGCTCGAGTTTGAGACGGTCTCCAATCGGATGGCCTGTCCGCAATAATATTTTCAAAAAGCTAAACTGATACAGAAAAACGAGCACCGGCCACGGAAAACTAACTTCCCGTCAGGCGGCGCAGGGCCTCCTCGTATTTCTTTCTAGTGTTTTCGACAACATCGGGAGGAAGCTCCGGTGCAGGCGGCTTTCGGTTCCATCCAATAGAAAGAAGATAATCGCGCACATATTGTTTATCAAAACTCTGCTGGGGCCCACCAGGTCTGTAGCCATCTTTTGACCAAAAGCGGGATGAATCAGGGGTCAGGAGCTCGTCTATCAATACAAGCTCATCATCGATGAGGCCGAACTCGAACTTGGTATCCGCTATGATGATGCCGCGGGAATCGGCAAGTTTTACAGCTTTCTCATATATCGCTATGCTGATGTCTCTGATACGTTCCGCCAGCTCTTTGCCAAGGGTGTCCGAGACCTTCTCAAATGATATATTCACATCGTGCGTTCCGACTTCCTCTTTAGTGGAAGGTGTAAAGATCGGCTCCGGGAGCCGCTCCGATTCCCTCAAACCTCCCGGCAGCTCCATTCCGCAGATGCTTTGCGATTCCAGGTATGATTTCCAGCCGGAACCTGAAAGATAGCCTCGCACAATGCACTCTATCGGAAGGGGTTTTGCCTTTTGAACCAGCATAGAGCGATCTTTCAACATGGTTGCATACGGTTGACACTCTTCAGGAAACTGGCTTATGTCCGCTGTGATAAGGTGGTTCCCTGTAATGTCTTCCATGAGTTTGAACCAGAACAGTGACATCCTGGTCAGAATACGACCCTTCCCTGGTATTGGGTTGGGCATAACCACATCAAATGCCGAGATGCGGTCTGTGGCAACCATCAAGAGGCTCTCGCCAATAGCATAAATATCCCTCACCTTGCCTCTTCTTTCGAGCTTCAAGGCAGGAAAAACGCTATCATACAAAGCTGTTTCCAATGGGTATCCCTCCCAAACACATATTATCCTGCAAGTTTATTCAGCTTATAACTTACAAGCCAAAAAAGTCAATGACTATAAGTCTGTTAAAAATATTGTCGCTGACATGGCATCCGATTGTAGACCCGGTTGTTGCAAAACATAAAAATGTTACATCTTCGGTGCAATTGATGCAACTCCGGCGCAGACCGCCTCAAACTCAGTTACCTACACGCCGGCGGGCAGGTAACTGAGCGTAACCAAAGACGGTTTCAGGCTTCGGGTTTGCATGTTCACTTTGCTGACGGCCTGTTGCCCAAACAAAAATTCCTTTGAGCGGTCATTAAAACGTTTTAGACCAATTATACATCTGCCCTCTATTTGCGATTGACATAGTAAGCTCGTATGTTATGTAAAGCCATCAATTAATTAACAGGAGGAACGTATGAAAAAACCGATCTTAAAGCGAAAAGGCCAGTATCAGGCTGCGAGAAAAGTCCCGGGGAAGCTGTTCCGTCTGAAATTTAAGACGGAACATATGGAGGGGGTTGTCGCTACTATTGAACCCGATAAGAAGCTGGAAACTTACATCCATGAGGGCGAAGAAGTTCATATTCTGCTTGAAGGACGTATCGAATATGTCGTTGGAGACGAAACATTTGTATTAGAACCAGGCGACGTCCTGTGGCATCGATCAGATGTTCCCCACGGTGCAAGAAACATAGGCAACACAACAGCAAAATACTTTACCGTGGGTGTGCCGCCAACATTCATGTAAAGGAAGAGGAAAGATGAAACAAAAAGATACAACAGCAAGCCCTGTGAAGATCATGGATCTGACTCTGCGTGATGGTCATCAATCTCTCCTTGCCACGCGTATGCGAACCGAGGATATGATACCTGTAGCCGAACAAATCGATCGGGCAGGGTTTTGGGGCATGGAGGTATGGGGTGGCGCTACTTTTGATACCATGCATCGTTTCTTGAACGAAGATCCATGGGAAAGGCCCAGGATCTTAAAGCGATACATTAAAAACACGCCCTTTTCCATGTTGTTGCGTGGACAAAATTTAGTTGGTTACCGTAACTATGCCGACGATGTGGCTAAAGCGTTTGTGGAAGCCGCCTGTGAGGCAGGAATTGATATCTTCCGGGTATTTGATGCGTTGAACGATTTCAGAAATTTTGACACCTCCGTCGCGGTCATTAAAGCAAACGGTAAACATTTTCAGGGGGCTATTTGCTATTCCATCACAGAGCAAAAAATGGGCGGCGATGTATATAATCTCAATTATTATGTTGAGAAGGCCAAAAATCTCCAGGACATGGGCGCAGATACCGTCTGTATCAAAGACATGGCAGGGTTACTTGCCCCAGACGATGCTTTTGAGCTTATCAAGGCATTGAAAGGAGAGATCAAGGTTCCTATTCATCTTCACACTCATTACACCTCCGGTATGGCCTCAATGACATTGTTAAAAGCTATAGAGGCAGGGGTTGATATTGTAGACTGCTGCCTGGCGCCTCTCGCCCTGCGCACATCTCACCCTGCTGTCGAGCCGCTTGCGGTTGCTCTCCGTGGAACTCCGCGTGATCCGGAACTCGATTTGAAGCTCCTGTTTAAGTTAGGCCAATTATTAGAAGAAATCGCCCCCAAGTATCGCTATCTACTTGATGAAACAAAGATGGCAGCCATCGATACGGGCGTCCTTATGCATCAGGTCCCTGGAGGAATGCTTTCCAATCTCGTGAATCAGCTACGCCAGATGGACGCACTTGATCGAATCAATGATGTTTTTGAAGAACTTCCGCGGGTTCGCAAAGAATTAGGGTACCCGCCGCTTGTCACACCTACCAGCCAGATCGTTGGGACTCAAACAGTAAATAATGTCCTCTTTGATGATGAAAATGAGCGGTATAAGATGATTACGGATCAGGTTAAGGATTATTGTTACGGTCTTTATGGAAAACCGCCAAGACCAATAGATCCGGATCTCCAGAAGAAAGCACTCAAGGGTTATCCTCGCGGTGAGACACCGATAACGGTTCGGCCTGCCGATGTCCTGGAGCCTGAGCTGGAAAATGCAAGAAGAAAAGCAGATGGGTTAGCTAAAACCCGCGAGGATGAGCTTATCGTGGCATTGTACCCAATCACGGGAAAGCGCTTCTTGAAGTGGAAATACGGGAAAGAGACGCCACCTGCAGAGGTTAGGCCTATATCTCTGGAAGAAGCAAAAAAGAGGGAACAAATGGTAGCGAAGGCAAGGCTCGGTCAGGTAGAGGAAAAAACCGAAGCGGCTGGGCCTCGCAGGGGAGCAGGCCTGCAGACATTTAATGTATACGTTGACGGTGAATACCACAGGATAGAAGTGGAACAGGTTGGAGGGCCTCCTGTCCTACCTCATGCTCCCAAACCTGGTGTTGAACTTGCAGAAGAAATAAAAGAAGTACGCCCCGTTTCGGAAGCGGTCAAAGGGACTCCGGTCGTGGCCCCCATGCCCGGCATGATTATACGCTATGAAGTGGCAGTCGGCGATACCGTGAGCGCTCATGATACGATAGTGGTTTTAGAAGCCATGAAAATGGAAAATGCACTTACGGCGGGTGTAGACGGCACGGTCAAGGCCATATTTTTTAAAGAAGGTGATTCGGTAAAACGGGATGACATTCTGGCAGTTATAGGGTAGTGGCTTACGGTTAGCCATTGGTTGCTGATGGTGACTTTATACTGCCTACTGCCTGCTTCAGTCTAACCGTAAACCCCGAAACCTTGCACCGTATCAGTTGACGTTTTCGGAAATGTTATCCGCATCCATGCTTTTTGAAAGGCCTAAAGTGACACCTTGAACCTGATTAAACGTTCGGAATTTCTACAACCCTTTGAAATTATAAGCTATGTTGAGGCAGTCTTTTGCTGCTCTGCACACATCCATCCCATTATTCCAATATTCCAATCGGGGCGAAGCCCCCAAGTTCTTACAATGGAGGTATAGAAAAATGCGTAAGAAAGTTACAGTCGTCGGGGCCGGAAACGTTGGAGCAACTGTTGCACAACGCATTGCTGAAAAGGAACTCGCTGATGTCTTTTTAACCGATATCGTGGAGGGCCTGCCCCAGGGAAAGGCCCTTGACTTGCAGGAAGCAGCACCGATTGAAAAGCATGACACGAGACTTGTCGGGGCAAACTCATACGAAGGCTCGAAAGGCTCTGATATTGTAATTGTTACTGCAGGTGTACCCCGCAAGCCCGGCATGAGCAGGACTGATCTCCTGGGCACAAATGCCAAGATCGTCAGAAGTGTTGTTGAGCAGGTTGCACCTCTTTCGCCAGATGCTGTGCTCATCATTGTGAGCAACCCTCTGGATGCTATGTGCCATGTCGCTTTAGAAGCAAGCGGCTTTCCAAAAAACAGGGTCATAGGGATGGCGGGTGTGCTTGATTCGGCCCGGTTTCGCGCCTTTATTGCTATGGAACTAAATGTCTCAGTGGAAAATACGCATGCATTCGTCTTGGGCGGCCATGGTGACACCATGGTTCCCCTGCCGCGGTATTCGACGGTCGCCGGCATCCCCGTTAGCGAGCTTATCTCCAGGGAACGCCTCGATGCTATCGTTGATCGCACCAGGTTCGGCGGTGCTGAGATTGTCGACCTGTTAAAAACCGGAAGCGCCTATTACGCGCCGGCCTCCGCCGTGAAAGAGATGGCCGAAGCGATCCTGAAGGACAAGAAGAAAATCCTTCCCTGTGCGGCTTACCTGGAAGGCGAATACGGTATACACGACCTGTTTTTTGGTGTTCCGGTCAAGCTTGGAAGCAAAGGTATAGAACAAATCATCGAAGTCCGGCTGACCGAAGAGGAACGTGCCGCACTCGAAAGATCGGCAGCGGAGGTGAGAAGCACGGTAAACGAGCTGAAGAAGGTTTAACTTGTCAGGAATCTGAAGCTCAAAGATCCAGAGTTTCGGTGACTCAATTCACGTTCATTTGCAGATCTTACAATTCGTTTTTTCGTATCAGTTTAGATTTTTGAAAGTGTTCGCTTATGGCTAAATTGATGCGTTTTTTCTTGACAGAGGAGTTCGGTTATCGTATTGGCACAGAATTAAATAATACGGAGGGAGGGAAAAAACATGAAAAAGAAGTCGGTTTTCACACTTGTTCTTGCCCTTATGCTTGTATTCGCTGTTCAGGTTTTTGCCGCCGATATGGAAGGAGTAGTGACCGCCATCGATAAAACCGCCAATACCATCAAAGTAGAAAAAGTGGTTCTGGATGCGGGGTCTGTCGACATATCGAAGTTCGCAGTCGGTGATATGGTTAAAGTCACTTATCACGAGAAAGGCAAAAAGAACATCCTCGAATCTATAACCCCACTCATGGAAGGTTGTTGAGTCAAATAGCGGTATGATTCTTTTGCCCTGTTTTTCGTGCGGAACTGCATCCCCGATCCTGGGGAAGAACACCATTTTAAACCACGCCAGAAGCCACCGCGGAAAGATACACAACGTGGTGTTACAGGACTAAGCCAGGAGTAAAAGATGGAAAAAATTAAGGAGATGTATGCGGTAATATTTAAGGAGCAATGGCCATTTTGGGCCGGAGGGATATTTCTGGCCATTCTGGCAATTCTTATGTGGACCTGTGGCAAGCCATGGGCGGTTATAGGGGGTTACAGAAATTGGGCGGACTGGCTTTTGACGGGCATTGGCGTTTATGACGGCAAGAGGCTTGTCTCCCCGCTTTTGGATACGAAGTCCATAATGGCTCTTGGACTCGTCTTTGGTTCGTTCACAGCAGCCTTAATTTCAGGGGAATTTGGTTTTAGAATGCCTCCATGGTTTGAGCTCCTCAAGGGGGGGGTGGCAGGTACATTGATGGGTTTTTCATCGGTGTTGGCAGGCGGCTGAAACGTCGGTGGATTTTACAGCCAGTTGGCTGCCTTTTCCCTGAGTGGATTGTTTATGTGGGCCGGAATCATATGTGGTGCAATCGTAGGGCTTAAATACCTGATGTGGGAGATGGAACATATCCCGAATAATATCTTGAGCAAAGGTATAACTCTGAGACCAGCACCGGCAGGATGGAAGAAAGCTCAACCCTACCTGGGTTGGATTTTGCTTATTCTGATTCCTTTTATGCCGGCTATCTACGGGCAGCACACAAAGCTTGGTATACTTGCAGCACTTGGCCTTCTTTCTGGATTTGTAATGCACCGTTCAAGGTTCTGCTTTGCAGCGACATTTCGAGACCCATTCATGACAGGAGAAAGCGATAAAACCCAATCTCTTATCCTTTCTGTGCTCATTGTAATGCTTGGCGTTTCTATAATCAAATGGTCGGGCATTGTCCCCTGGTATCGGTATGTGTTCGGTAATGCCGGCTGGGGTGGCATAGTAGGGGGGATAATATTCGGTTTCGGGATGATACTGGCCGGTGGCTGTGGTAGTGGTACACTCTGGAGGGTCGGTGAAGGCCAGATAAAGTTGATCGTGGTTATGATCACTATGGCCATCTCCAACTCTTTGACGAAGGCATGGTTGTGGCCCAAGGTAAGGGCTCACGAGCTCAGTTTTGGCAAGGCGATTTTTCTACCAAGGGATGTCGGATGGGTCTGGGCATACATTATTATCCTCGGGATAATGCTAATCTGGTATCTCTTTGTTCTCTGGAATGAGGAGACAGAGAAATGCGTGGTTATGTAAAAATCACAAAAAGAAAAAGGAGGGTTTGACATGGTTGACGTGACTCCAGATGTAACTATCGATCTAAAGGGTTTGAGTTGTCCAATGCCGGCTATCAAGATAAAAAAAGAGCTTAAGGGGATGAAATCCGGGCAGGTATTGCTCGCAATAGGCACAGACCCGGGGACAAAGAATGATTTGCCGGGAATTTGCAAAAAAGGTGGACACGAACTCCTGGGTATTGACGAAGAAGGCGGGCTTTTTAAGTACTATATCCGCAAAGGGTAACGGAGGATTTGATATGGCAGACAAATTGGGAATATTTGTTTCAACTGAAGAGAACTGGGATCATCTTCTCGGCATAGCCAGGGCTGCTGTAGCTAAGGGGAAAGAGCTCATCATCTTTTTTACTCACCGGGGTACGCTTCTTTGCAAAAGACCGGATTTCGAGGAGCTGGCAAAGGCCGTGGAAGGGCGCGGCAAGATGTCCTTATGCCTGGTTTCCTGGAATGCGCACAATCTCGGCGAGGATCATACCGTACCTGGAATACCTGAGAAGGATTTTGCCACACAGGCAAGGCACGGAGAGCTCATAGAAGAAATGGACCGGTATCTCGTATTATAAGGAGGGGCAAATGAAGGTAGCAATCTTGGCAAGGCATTTAGGTGACCAGCATGAAGGACTCAGGTCAAGTCTGGGTCTGGCAGCCGAAATGATAGATACGCATTTTTTCCTTTTGGAGCACGAACTCGACCCAAAGGTTGCCGAAGATGCAGAGTACAAGGACAGGTACGAGATGTTTGTTGATGAGCTTGAAGAAGAGGTTTTTTCCAATGTAAAGGAAAATGAAAAACACGGCTATAAGTATTTGCCTACCGAGGAGATCGCCAGTAAACTAAAGGAATATGACCTGGTAATTCCATATGGGAGATAGTGAGGTAAGTCATGAAGATCTTGCATATATTCAAACACGAACCGGATGATGAGGTAAAGAAGCTGTCGGCTGGCATCTCCGAAGGCGAAGAGGTCAGTGAATTCGGATTATATGAAGGGAACATTGACTACGGATCATTAATAGACCTTATCTTTGAACACGACAAGGTCATTACCTGGTGGTAGTCAGCTCGTCAAGGAAACGCTTCACCCGGTACTCTTCGGTAACTCTTAATAACCTGTCCCGTTCCTTTTTATTTAGAAGACGCATATGATCAATAGCGGGAGGGGACGGTAAAAACAGCTCCGAATCGCATGTATTAGCTCTAAAAATACCTCTGCCGGCTGCCGTCTCATTGAGATGGCAGCCTTCACATTTCCTGCCAACTGGAGAGATGGTGTGCGGTCGATACGGCATGAATGCCCACCCCACTCCTTTGCCGTCCCCCCTTTTCGGTGCGACGCTATCCAGGACAACATCCCCGTTTTTGTCTATATAAGAAACAAAATACTGATACCTGGGCCTCAGGACCGCGTATTTTCCTTTGCTATCGAGGCCCAAGGGCATGAACTCCCACCTTCTTGCCCGCCATCCAGAATACCAGATACCCGGCTTCATGTTACCATCCAGCCAGTCCGGTGAAACGGGCGGTTGGTTAGCTACACGGTTCAATTCCTTCCTCAAGAAACCTTCTAAGTAAGGGTCCCCTTGAATTAAAAGACGCGCCCACTTTCCATAGTCAGGACTATCATCCCTCATTACACTCAAACCATAATCCTGATATGACCACTGGGCATGACACGCTCCGCATCTCACCTCTTTATGTTGTGGGATATTGTGACTCACAACATCTTTTGAAAAGAGGGCCAACTTAAATTTCCGGCCTGAGGTATTTGAACGGAAAAGAAACGCTTCTCCTTCAGACTTGATGTTTGCTACAGCTTTGTTGGGAGTCGGTTGACAAAAACCGCCGTGACAATCGCTACATTGAGTCTTGGGCACCTCGGCTTCATAGCCGTATACCGTGCCAGTCCCCATCACATCGGTCTTTGTATGGCAATCGGTACACTCCATGCCCCTTTCGGCGTGAACATCCATCGCAAGATAGTGATAGTCCAGGCCATAGGGCCTCGGGGCGGTATAGCCTTCGATAACAGGAGATCGATACGATTTGTCGTAATCGTGTTCGAACATGCCGACATAATCGCCCCCAACATGATTGTGATTGTGGCAATGGAGACATTGAAAGAGAGGAATACGCCTAACGAACCGATGCCGGATCGGATAGCCGGCTTTCTCGCTGTCGATGGCCCTGTCATGGCCCTGGTACTTTCCATCATCGCTATACAATACATGGCAGGAGGCGCAGCCAGAGGCCCTATACAGCCCAATTCCTTCAGCCCCCTTTGTTCCTATATGACACCGGAGGCATTTTCTCCGCAGGAAATCATCCACAAGGGTTTTGGGGCTATTGGGATGCGGTACCGCTTCCGGCAGAGGTTTCAGGGTACTGTTGGCAGAGTATTCAGGTGGGTAAGCCGCCTTCTGAGCGCCCCATAGGTAGCGAGTCTGATTGATTATTCCCGCCGCCGTGGCATGCAATGAAGCATTAATCAGCTTTATTTCTTCCTGGTGGCAAGTGCCGCAAAAGAAGTCTACATGCTCGGGATCGGATGGATTCCTGATAATGAACTGATGGTCCTGGATAGAGTCAACTCGTTGTCTCTGTCGCTTGAGATGGCAGGCCCTGCAATCAAAATCGTGCCCTTTGCCTATATGTTCGATCCCTTCATGACAATTCAGGCAGTCACCATCGGTCACAGCCTCGGGTATGACAGCCTGTAAGGAGCCCGCCGCGAGAAGGAGGAAAAACATTATGGCGCATATTTTCCGATAAGTTCCCAGCACGGTAAGTCCTTTTCCGTTTGAAATCGTTTTATGCTTTCATCAAAATTGAAATAGACCTTGTCCTTGTATTCACTGTGGCATGGAAGACATGAATTCAAGGCCATTATTCGTTTGAGTTCCTCTTGATTGAAAGGCCTGGCACCTTTTCTCGAGGTAGCTTGAAGCGGTTTGCCATCAACAGTTACGAAGGCATCCAGCGGGAAATGAATGCCAAGAGAGGAACGCCAGGCATCATAGGTCGGTCTGAATCGCCAGTTTCCGCCTTGCTTGTGCAGGATCCCTTCACCAAGGCCCAGCGACTTCGCATCCCCGTGGCAGTCCAAACAACTTCGGGATTCCTTTTGGGTGGTATGCGGATCAAACGATGTCATAGTGAATATCTTTAAAGACTCTTTCGGCAAATAACGCCCCTCTTCGTCAAATTGAGAAACATAGATTTGACATGGGGAAAAAAGGGCAACTTTGTTTTTACTATTGATGCCGAGAGTTGGCTTTGAAAAACGAAGATAAGAGCGGAGCTCCCTCCAACTCCCTGAAGATTCTCTTTTGCTAAGCCAATCTACCTGACGTTGATCCTGACGATATGTATAGTGACAGCCATAACACTGGGGTATCCAGCTTGAGTGACATGCCTGGCAACTGAGTCTTTCGTGGCCGGTCATGCGGTGGTAGATTTCTTCCCGGGCAGGTATTTTCATTTCGATGGCCTTGCCGTCCATTTTCCGGTAAAAAAAGACGGCTTCCCCTACCTTTTGCAGGTTATAGAGGGGACTCCCTTTTTTTGATATTGCCACCTCTTTATTTACTATGCGAGGGACCCTTTTGTTCAGAAAGACAAGTTTTTCCGCAAGCCCCCCTTTTATCTCTCTAAAATCCGGCTTGTGACAGGCCTCGCACGTTATGTCAACCTGATCTTTCAACGAATCGTATCTCTTCCCATCACCCATGACACCTTTTTCCGTATGACAGTCTATACACTCCATCTTTGCCTTATTGTGGTGAACATCTGCCGGCAAGTTGATATAGAATCTCCCGCCTGACAGTCTTCTGTTGTTGAGTTCATTTCCCTCATAAGGCGTGCCATATCCCTCTGATTCAAATTTCCCAAAGTAGGAAAGTCCAATCCTGGCAGAACGGTTATGACACCTGGTGCAGGTTTCTGAAGGTATGCGTGTCGTTATCTTGGGATGCTTGAAATGCCCAACGCCGTGTGTTTGCGCCCTTACCTGGTCCGGGACATGGCAGCCAGAACACCCCCCTCCCCTTCTTGCCACCTCTCCACCCATACTACTTCTTTTTTTCCACAGGTGACAACCGGCACACATCTTGGTATACAGGTCTACAGAAAGTGTTTTTTTCTCGCCAGATACCATCAACGTCTTTAAATCAATATCATTTTTCTCTACGCCCTCCCAGTGATAGCGGAGCACCTTTATTATTCCCCTGTTTGTGGCCATGACGCTGTTTTTCACCCTGATTACCACCTCTGGATGACAGTCCGGCTTGCCACATGTTTTGTCCACGACGGATAGGTCGCCCGGATTTTTCACCATAGTAAGATGGCCGCGCTCTTTGTCCAGCGAAAACGGATTTCCCAGATGACAGCTTTGACAACCAAAGGCTGATACTGGATGAGAGGCATCGGGGTCACTCACGTCTTTGTGGCAGAACATGCACCGGTCTTCGGGAAGGGGGAACCCTTTTTGCGTCTTGTGTTCTTTATAGATGAGCAAAATCCCAAGGAATAACAAAATGATAAGGATGGCTTTGTTGTTCATCAGAATATTCCGCAACTGTATTCCATGAAAAAAGAGCCTGCGAGAGTCAGAGCGGCATAAAACAAGGTAGAAAGTATCAGCAAATAACGGGCGATGATCTGCAGGCGCCCCTTAAAAAGCGGCATAATCGAGAACAGCAGGAAAAAGACTACCGGAATAATTATACCGGCGATCAGCGGTGGGATTATTCTCAAAAGCCGCTGGATTCCCAAAAAAAACCACGGCCCTTTCACCGTTGAAGAATCCGCCCAGGGTGGAATATCGACCGGCATCTTAACAAAGATGGAATAAGCAAAAAGAAACAATGTGGTTATCAAGATGAAGTTACGCTCTGGCAGCCATGCCTTGATATGATCATAAAGCAGAAACACCAGGAGCAGGGGAAGGAATAGGCAATGATGGATGTACGGTAGAAAGTAAAAACCGGTGCCTGGTCTGATAAGGAGGCAGGAAAGAGTGGCGCCAAAAACGGGTATCTCGCTGACTGTATTAAGGAGTATATTGCCGGCAAAAAGACCTTCTTTATCCCCCTTCAGAATAAAACCGGTAAACAACAAGAAAAAGGAGATGCAGACAGGACTTGTGAGAAGAAACCATTTCCCGACAGAATATCCCTGATACCTCTTTTTGAAGAAATAATCGAGGACATGAAGCATGGTCAGGATGGTAAATGCCTGCCCGGAGGCATAATGTAATCTCCTGAAAAAGAAGCCGTACGGTATGACTGTCGTGATTTCCTCTATACTTTCAAATACGTTGCCGAAAGGACGGTAATGAAAGGCCAGGACAAGGCCTGAAAGGACACAGAGCAGAAGAGAGGCAAGCGCCAACCTCGGCAGATAGAATGATAGATCATATTTGGTAGAGAACAATCGCCTTTTCCAGCAGATTATGGACCGGGAATTAGCCATAGTTAGGCCGTGCGCCGCACCTTCACCAGCACATTTCCATCCTTGTCAAATTCAATTGGGATCCTGCTAAGAGGCCTTCTGGCCGGGCCCGCCAGTCTATTGCCATGTATGTCAAAAATACTTCCATGACAGGGACAGTGGAATTTTTCTGTTTTCTGGTCAAAGTTGATGATACAGCCTAAATGTGAGCAGTGAGCCGAAAGGGCATACAGATCATTTCCCTTCTTTATCAGATAGACTTCTTTCTTGAAGCTTATCTCGCCCGGGCATTCGCTGAGACGGAAGGTTACTCTCCTTATCCTGGTCTTTCTATAGAAGAGATATGATATAATCGGATAAACAAGGATTATGGCGGCAGAGATTTTTAATAAACGGGAAAGTATGTTCTTTAAAAAGCTTCTTCTTTTCACATGTTGATCTTTCAAAACAGAAGGCGAAACCCTTGCAAAAGGCCCTCTTTTGCCAAATTTCTGCGTCAGGGTCAGATTTTGGCACGCATTGGCACGAAGTGAAGCGTTAGCGCCAACCTATGGCGCTATCCTCAAAATAGCGAAAGTATTCCCGCGGTTAAAATCTTCGTCTTTCCTGAATTAAAACAAGATTGAACGTGTTTCAAACGTCTCAAGGCAATGGCAAGATGAGGCAGGCGTGGTGCCGAAGGGGGGAGTCGAACCCCCACGGGCGTACACCCACCAGACCCTGAACCTGGCGCGTCTACCAGTTCCGCCACTTCGGCACTTGGCAACAATAAAAAAGATTGATTTTACCTCCGAGATACTTTAAATAGGAAATTCCTTTTGGGATGTCAAGAGGCTGTTGCCAAAATCCATTTTCGCTTTATCTAAAACGTTTCAATGACCACTCAAATGAATTGTAACACTTTAGCTCTTTTAAGAAACAGACATACGGAGCGGACAGGCCATCCGATTGGAGACTGGCTCACTGTCTGAGAGCATTACTGAGCGTTGAGAAAAAACAGTATCTTGGATATTCACCCTTGACGATAACTGATATTGTG
>Ga0180301_10002979_pt1 | contig 13241 bp, 10 predicted proteins | sample GuaBasSediGuay16_FD_121797 | JGI IMG/M metagenome (GOLD analysis project Ga0180301, IMG submission 121797) | Subseafloor sediment microbial communities from Guaymas Basin, Gulf of California, Mexico - Guay16, Core 4569-2, 12-15 cm | ecosystem: Environmental > Aquatic > Marine > Hydrothermal...
AGATTTTTTGGTGCGGCCGCCGGGATTTGAACCCGGGTCGTCGGCGTGGCAGGCCGATGTCCTAACCAGGCTAGACTACGGCCGCTCCTAAGCTATGCTAATAAAGATTTACGCTATTCTCTTCTATTAATCTTTTTGGATTTTTATAGTTTTAGATTAAATTATTAATTTTAAAATATAATTATGCTTTTATGCTATCAGTTTATAGAGGAAGGGGATGGGTGTGAGTAAGCCTCTATTTGAGGGGATACTTCCCGCAATAATAACGCCGTTTAATTCTGATGGCAGTGTAGACTTTGACGCTCTTAGGGAGGTTGTGCGCTTCCAAATTAAGAAAGGCGTCCACGGATTTTTTGCGTGCGGCACAGTTGGCGAGGGCGTATTAATGAGCATCGAACAGAGAAAAGCCGTTGCGGAGGCAATTGTAAAGGAGGCTAAGGGGAAGGTCCCGGTGATCGTTCACGTTGGTACAACTAATACAAGTGAAAGTGTGGAGCTCGCTAAACATGCCGAGCAGATAGGCGCAAAGGCTGTTGGAGCAGTAACGCCGTTCTTCTTCAAACCTGATATTGAGGGATTAAAAATGCACTACCAAGCGATAGCGGAGGCCGTTCACATACCAGTTTTCGTCTATAATATTCCCAGAATGACGGGATTCAACATAACCGCGGAAACCTTCAGAAAACTATGCGTGATAGAGGGAGTTGCTGGAATAAAAGACTCAAGTGGAAACCTAAGCCAAATTCAAGAGATCATTGAGACAGCGCCTAAGCCAATAACCGTTATAAATGGGGCTGATGACATACTCTTAGCAGCCCTCATCGTCGGCGTAAATGCGGAAATATCTGGAACAGCCAACATCGCCCCGGAGCTCCTAGTCGAAATATATGAATCATACAAGGAGGGTAACTACGAAAAAGCTCTCAAGCTCCAAAGAAAACTAAATGTCTTAAAGAGAGCCGTATATAGTATTGGGTCATCCAACATATCATCAATAAAGGCAGCTCTAGAAATGAGAGGCGTGAAGGCTGGCATACCTAAAAAGCCAATAAGACCACTAAACTCCGAGGAAATATCAAAGCTTAAAGATAAGCTTAGCGCCCTAGGCTTATACTGGTAAATTAACCCTATTTCATCTTCTCTGAGGAAATATCGGCTCTAAACCCACACTTTTTTCCGCTATAGATTTCATCTCCTCTTCTGATAAAGGCTTAAACATTTCAGCCGCATCACACATCCACCAGAGTAAATCCGCATAACCCGGACTAACAGCCGCTGTAACAGGTAACGAAAGAGTAAACCTAACAGCCATAAGGGCCTCATCAAAGCTTTCAACCGGAGCATACCAGCATTTAGGCCGTTTTCTTTTCTCGCCCTCTTTAAGCTTTCTCTTCGCAAGAGTCTTTATGGCCAGTATCGCCACATTCTTCTCCTTAGCCTTCTCGACAACTCTAGGGCCAAAACCTCTCTGAAACCAGCAGACCCAATTTATCGGAAAGAGAATACTGTCAAAGTCAAATCGATCTAAAAGTGCTAAAGCTGCCTCCTCACTATGCGCTGAAAAGCCAATATATTTTATTAAACCCTGCTCCCTCGCTTCAAGAAAAGCTTCTATAGCGCCTCCCTCACTAAATATCTGATTAACATCATCTAAAGTCGACACGGCGTGAAGCTGATATAAGTCAAAATGATCCGTACGTAAACGTTTCAATGATTGATGTAGTTCTTCCAAGGCTTCCTTCTTAGTGCGCTTAAGAGTCTTACATGCAAGAAAAACCGAATCACGGTAGGGTTCTAGGGCTGGCCCCAACCGCTCTTCAGCATCGCCATAGCTTGGTGCAACATCAAAATAGTTTATACCTCTCTCAATAGCTTCAGCAACTATGCGATTAGCCGCCTCCTGACTTTCATTTATAACTATAATTCCGCCAAAACCGATAACTGAGAGCTTCACATTAGTTCTACCATATCTGCGCTTTTCCATTCTTCATCGCTCCCATACATATCCTTAAGTTTCTCCAATATTTATTTTGGGAGGAAAAGAATTTGCGCTAATAAGCTATTTATCAATATGAAGTAATTAGATGGATTAAGAAATCTGAGAAGATGGGGCGTATGCAACGCGGCTTCAGAGATAGAGATTACCTCCAGACCGTTGAAGGCTTCCTATTTTGCGTTATTGGATCAGTCCATCCAGCTGATCGTGTAATATCCTACGTGAAGTATGCTCCATCCGAAAATGGCGGTTGGGGTAGAAATGGGAAAAGATTTCGGCGGCTCATGCGACATTATACAATGCTTAACCTAATTGAAACACTAGAATTCTTGAAGGATTACCCACAATATCTTTATGACTCAAACGTTATGGGGATAAAAATATCCGCTGTTCCACTCAATAGGATATCTTTCCATTTCAAGCCTGAGGAGAAGATGAGGGAGCTCGCTGAGGCAGGAAACGAGAATCTAGATGAATTGCAAAGTAAAGCCTTGAAGCTAGCGCTCATAATATCGGACAGGAGCGGGGTTCCACTTAAATATTTTGGCGTAACAGGTTCAATCCTTATCGACATCCACCAACCGTTCTCGGATATAGATCTAACAGTCTATGGAATCGAAAATAGTAAAGCGGTGAAAGAAACCTTGAAACGAATATATTCCATAGAAGAAGCAGGCATATCAAAGCTTAAAGATGCTAGAGCGAGGGAATGGTGTTTAAATAAGTCCAGAATGTATCCCCTAACATATGATGAAGCAAAGGTGATACTAAGCAGAAAATGGAATAGAGGAGTTTTCCAAGGAACAATGTTTTCAATACATTCAGTAAAACTTGAGGATGAAATATCTGAAAAGTATGGGGATAGAATCTTTAGATCAAAGGGTATGATTAAGATCGAGGCAACAGTTTCTGATTCTTCAGAGTCAGAATTTCTTCCATCAACATACATTGTTGAAAATGTTAAGATTTTAAATGGACCCCACACTGAGGATATCCGCGAAGTTACATCTTACGAGGGGCTTTATGGCGGCATAGCAAATGAAGGGGAGAAAATAATTGCTTATGGAAAACTAGAAGCAGTTACCGATAGGAAGAGCAATGAAGAATATCATCGTGTTCTCATAGGTTCGCAGGAGGCTCAGGGAAGAGATTACATTAAGCCGCTATTATAAAGAGTTTTCAATAATCATGAAATCTGATGGTTTAGCGCCTAGAATCATCCGGTAGTATTCGCCTCTATCTTTCATGGTAACCTTTTCAATTTTACCCTGCGCTATAATCCACTCGCCTTTCCTTGCTTGCTCACAGAATCTGCCCCTAAAGGAAACTATCTCTCTTGGAAGCGGAATATTCCTCGTCCCCTCAAGTATTCTAACATTGGAGATCAAGTATTTAGAGGGTGTGAAGATCGAGTCTTCATCATCCTCCACACGGGCTTTAATCTTCGCGTATCCAACACGCCTATAAATCCGATCACCATAAACTTCGTCAACTTCATCCCAATCAACTATAAATCTAACGAAGAAGTCTCTGCCCATGAATTTTCCTTGGAAAGATTTTCTCCGCTCGCTTTCGCAGAATCTATCGAAAGGCATCCAAGTATCCTTCAAACGGAAATCGTAAAGCCTTTTTAGGTCGTTAAGTCCGTATGGTGAAAAACCGCTTTTTCTCCCACTTAATAAAATCTTTAAACTTTCGTGTACTGATAAGCAATTTTTCTTACCATAAACTATAATGTCTATGTCTGATCCAGAAGTGCATAAATCGACTAAGATTGAACCTGAGATCCCAAGATTCTTTAGGGAAACTCCTGAAGAATCATGAATCGCTTGGATAAGTTTTAGTGCTTGAGTCTCAATGTTACTAGGGTTTTGTTTCTTAAGGATATCTAGGGTCTTTTGCGTCGGCTTATAGTACCTCTTAATAAGCCTATTCGGCACACCCTCCAACCACTCACCGAATACATAATCGTAGTAAATGTAATGTGGGTATTTACCTCTCAGAATTTTCTCTCTGTCATCCAGGGAGTAAACCTTAGCGTATCTTCTGCCCTCCCGCATTCTTCCGCCTGAAGCATCCTCAAAATATCTTAGATAGGCTATCACTCTACTTGGCGGGTGAACAAGCCCTTTAACGTCGAAAATTAGCCCTTCAAAAGTTTCAATAAAGTCGCCCTCACGGGCTTTAACTGGCTGATTCAAACCCAATCCTTAAGACACCACTAAGTGCTTAACAACCTAAAACTTCAGCCCCCTCAATAGGGCTATCATTAGGGATGAGGCTGTTAAGTCAGCGGTTGTTCCTGGACTGTAATCTTTGCCGAGATTCTGGAGCTTTTCATCCAGTTCCCATAGTGCCAATCGTCCCTCCTCAGTGGTTAGTCCACCTAAATCGAGAACTCTCATAGCCTCCTTAGATATCCACATAGTCTCCTTTATGCCCACCTCTACAGCTTTTTTGATATCATTCTCCTTTTTAAGTCCAATCTTTCTAGCTATGAATGTGTCCGGAAATTTGGAGAGTATTCTCAGGAAAGTATGAACTATCGCCGTGTTTATGTCTTTGGTGAATTCAAAAGTTTCAATAATCTCCTTAAATCCGACGTTAAAAGATATCTCCATTCCAGTCACTAGCTCCCTCGCAATAGTATCATAGGATGAAGCCTCCATCATAACATCGAAGAGGGTGACCCCGGAATTCAAAATCTTCTTTTTCGCATTCCCATCATACAAGTCAGGGGCTCTGCCATTGTTAACCCTGCCAAGCTCACGCGGAGAGCTAACCATACGTATAGCCTCATAAACTTTCACAGCGTCAACTGGGGTTGTTGAGCGCATAACGCTTTGAATGTTTCCTCTTAAGGATGCTGTCGGGAAGCCGCCTTCTTCAATATAGGTTTTAGCAGCCGCTACAGCTAAGGGAACAAAAAGTAGGCAGACTCCTAAATGAGTATTTCCACCATTATGTGAGGACGAGAAATCTCCAACAGCTTTCTTTATAAGTTTGCCGACACCAACCTTTGACAGTTTTATCCTATCCTTGGCGGCCATAACTCCCCTTAAGGCGGCAGCCTCAATAGATGGACCTAAAGCGATTGAACCAGCTAAGAAATGTTCAAAGCGGGTGTCACTGTGATCCCTAATTCTATGAACATTTCCGGGTTTAGGCCAACCGCTAACCTCTAAAGCTGCCGCAAGCTGCGCTGAACATCCAATATGCTTAACTAAGCTTTTAATTTTCAATTGACATCCCCCTCAATATTTTAGTCACTTTTTTTGGGGAATGAGGGAAGAATTCCGAATCCAGCTGCTCTGAGATTGTTGATTAGAGGTAAAGCAACTAATGATGCAATTGCAGCCTGTATGAGTCTTATAATGAAGTATGCGTATGGGCTAACTAAGAAAGCCCATCTGACAAATTCTAGGGGCATTTGAAATATTCCCTCAAAAACTATTGGAGCTGCGAAAATAAAGTTTCCCCAAGCATTATCAGCTTCATTACCGATAAAGGATAGCATGAAATAGACGAGTAACTCCATGTTTAATATTTTCAATCTTAGGAAGCCTATCTCAGCCCTGGTGACGCCCAGTAATCCCCCTAAAACCCCTAAAATTAAGCCTAAAATGAAGCCCCCGCCTATAATTGCGGAAATACCGGAGAAGGCTAATATGAGGCTTCCTCCCAGAACATTATGTTCCGGCTTAATGTAAAGTATTATGGCGCCAATTAGCACGCCTACACCTAACAGAAGCAACAAATAACCATAAGGAAATTTGATGGAGTCTCTAAAGGACATTCCATAGATATCTTCCACAAGATTCCGCAAACCTTTACCAAAAGTTATTTTATAAACGTTACCTTGAAACTCATACTGGAGTTTAATAACATTTTCTGTAGTGGCTATCATGTATGCATTAACCATTATCAATATAGCGGAGATTAAAGAGAGAATAATAGCCCACTCATATTTCCTTCTTTTTTCAACCGCAGTTTCACTCCTATAACCCCCGAAAATTCTTCTCATTAAAAGAAAGGTTGGTCCAATCAAAAGTAACGCTAAAATTTTATCCCATGTTGCTGCAATACCAACCATAAAGTTCTGTTCAATGGGTTGAGTTGGCGGCAGAAACCAGAAACCAGCAATCAACAATGCTAAAATGATGAAAGCCGACTTCCACCTTCCCTCATAGATTAAACCAACAGACAACGCATTAATCACTGGAGATGGAGCAAAAATAAGTCCAGTAATACTCATATTTCCTGGTGGAAGAGCCCAAGCAGTAAGTACGCCCACAAAGGTCGCTAAGGCTCCAAGATATGGCCCAAGAATCAATCCGAAAACTGAAGCCATGCAAGCTTCCAATTGTATTTTGACGCCTGGAACGCCTATGGCTGGAACTCCTGGTAAATAGGACATGACATAATATAGGGCGGCGAAAACGGCTGTTAGCGCAATCTTCTTAGAGTTTAAGTGTTTCATTTTGAAAACCAATGTAATTTTCTACACAACATTAATAAGCTTTTCGCTGTAACCCCCTTAGAAATGGCGGCGCAACAATTATTATCCCGATTCAGCTAAATTTATTTTGGCGAGAACTTAATGAGAGATCGTTTATATCCCTATGTAATTTTTTTGCCTAGAAGCAGTAAACATAAAGTCTTAAGAGCTATTTTCGGTTCTTCTGTTCCAGTTGATATCTTAAAGTTTGCTCTAAAGCAGGGTGTTTATGAGAAAATATACCAGAAGGATTTGATCGAGAAATTAGGCTATTCAAACAAAACTATAATCGAGCATTTAAAGGCTCTCACAGAGATGGGGGTATTAAATGAGCGTATGGAGAAAACTGAAGTCTCTGGCCGAACCGTGTGGCTTAAAATCTATACGCTCTCAGATCTCGGCAGATGGTTTGCCCTCCTATTGGTTGAGGAAGAAAATCTTTCTAGGGAGGATAAGATTAAGATAGTGTACAATGTCTTTAGATCCTATATTAGATGGATAAAAGATCTATCAGAAAAACTAGGAATCGATAAGAGCGAACTGCTAAAAATATTCGAGGAAGAAATGACGAAAACAGAAATCCAAAAAGATTAGGTTTCATATTTTATCGCAAATAAATGTCTTCCAATATATTGGCGATTGCTGAGAGACCGGCCCACCGGTACTCAGCGGGTATATCTTCCGTAAATGTGATCATAAAATTGTTGTAGGGAGCTGCTTCATTTAAAATTTTCAAAGTATACTCCTTAATAACGTTGGGCCCCTCTAGGAAGACGGACTCGGGAAAATTAAGGCTTATAATTTTTTCTTTCCATGCAGCTTTAGCTTCGATTAAAGGTAAGTCTCCCATTGGTGGCGGTGTGAATGCCTCTACCACATCTATATCCGTCTTGGAGATTAGGTCTTTTAAGCATTTCAGTTTTCCATCCATGTGATCTTCTAGGATCTTGCCTTTCTTATGGAGAAGCTGGGCCTGTTTCCTATAGAAGGGAATGATGTATTTTTCATAAAGTTTAGGGCTCACTATCTCACTACTTATATTATCAGTTCCATTCACAATTTCAGCTGGAGATTCCGCGATTATTCGATAGCGCTCGTCAGCTCTCTTTTCTAATATTCTTAAAAGTCTCTCAAATTCTCTTGGATATTTATAAAGCGCTATCGCAAAGGTTTTGTATCCCATAAGTTCGATCTGCATCTCTTGAAGAGGGGAACGACCAGCCCAAACAAAGACTATCCCATCATCACCTAAATTTCGCTCGGCCTCCAAGAACGGTTCATAATCTGGAAGGTAAACGGTGTCTTCAGCTATGAACTCAGCAACTTCGAAATCCGAAATATCCTTTATTGGATGCTCAACAATCCAGGAGGCTCCAGCTCCCTCACGTAGACCTATCCGCTCTTTCATCGATACGCTACCCACAGGCGTATGAAAGGTTTTATAAACAATATTGCCAACCGTCTTCATATCGACGCGAACATGCGGCATTTCTTCTCTCCATACAGGCACTGCAACCTTTAGACCCAAACCCTTATTTCTAAGCTGCCGTTCCATATAACCCCGAGGGCATAGCGCACTATAAATTACCAAAGGTATTTTATCTGGTACTTCACCATGATAAATAGCCATTATTCTTTCTTTGAGATTCAAATTTATTCCCTCATAAAACCCTAGTAATTCAGTTACTATTCTTGATAGGGCGTTTATAAATATCGCTTTTATCAAAATTTTGATGTTCTCCTTTAAAATGTGATAGCTATTTATAGTATGCTCCGTATCGTTCCACTATTTTTAATACGCTACGGGCCTCTCTTTCCGTTCTGCAATAAGTGCAGAGAAATAATCCCCCATGCTTCAATTTAGAGAGTAAAAATTCAACTTCTTCGGGTTTGCAGGTAATCTGAAGGCACTTACCAGCATCTAATATCTTGGCGCATACATCTAACCATTCTGACATAGGTTTAGCGCCTGCTCCAGGAACCCATTGGATGCCGTCTAGGGATTCTATCTCTAGAAGGCGATTTAAGTTATTAAGAGCCATAGGGCCATCTAAATGGAATATAGAATTATCTAAATATTTTGAGAGTATTTCCTGTTCTTCAATGAAGAACTCCTCGAACATTTTAGGTGAAACCAAACCTGAAAAATCATCCTGTAAAGCAAAGTATTTCCCCCTCGAGAAGGCAGGTATCCACGTTATAGAACCATCTTGTATACGTGAAATCTTCTGATAATAATGTTCAAATACATTAATGCATATATCAGTAAGTTTCCGAATGATTCTTTTAACTTCTTCCGGTTTAGTGTATAAATAACGCACCAGTTTCTGCACACCTACAGTAGCTACGAGAGAGTCGCCTCCATAATGGATGTCTGGTATGCCAACAAGGAAATTGCCTTCAGCAGCCTCACATATGGCATCTAAAAGATCATTCATTATCTTCCACCATTTATTGTCCTCTTTAAGGACAGGATCGTAGTCAGACAGATCATCAAGGAAAGGTTCAGCCCATGATGTCTCCTCTGATACAAATTTTAGGTTTGCTCCGAGAAAAGCTGTGAAAGAATCTGGACCTAGATTAGGCATATAAAAAGGTATTGCATCTCCCAAGAAAAGCGTGTTTTCAAGTTCAAGTTCAATCTTTTTAAGAACATACTTGACATTTGTCCATCTCTCCTCCATACTCTTTGGGACGGGAAAATCCATCTTCCGTTGCTTCTCTTTAGGCGCGATAATTCGGATTAACGGTCTATCTAATATTTCCCTATCCCAAAAAGCATCAAACCGCTGTTTTATAGTTTCAAAATCTACTTCCTCCAGATATGATCGCATGCATATTTCACCACCTTATTTTTATCGCAACCAATTATTTTATCTAGAAATTGTAATCCCCTATACTTAACCTCCTCAAAGCTTACGAATTATAATTGCTATTTCAAGTTAAAACTAAAATGAGATTTTTTGGAGCCCCCGCCGGGATTCGAACCCGGGATCTTCAGCTTACAAGGCTGACGCCTTAACCGGGCTAGGCTACGGGGGCAAGTAATCTATGTAATGTAAAATTAAATTACTAAATAACTATTTTATTTGTTTTTCTCGATTACTCCAATTTTTCTGATTAAAGCCTTTTTTATTATCGTTAAAAATTTAGCAATTTAGCTATTCAGAGTGCAAAATTTTTCGTTTTCTATGGAGAACTAAAAAAGAAAGGGGTTTGATATGTTATTCGCCAATTACTATCTTCTTAGTTAGATCAAGTATTTTTGCTTGGTCTCCTGTCTCCCTAGCTTCCTCTAACTCATCTTTTCTAGCATATATTAAAAGCGCTTTCTTCATTATGTTTCCAAATATCTCCTTGCTGAGTTTCATGGCTTTTACTGGGTCCATTCTATAGGTGAATTGATCTTCAGCGAACCATCCATCATACCCTACGTCTATTGCCGCATACAAGTAGTCTATGAAGCCCCATACATCTCCCGTTCCGAAGACTCTATCCTCATCATTGCTTCGGTACTTCGCTGTATTTACGTGGAATCCGGTTATTGGAACACCCATCTTGTGAAGGGCGTAAACCGTGAATGCAGGCTCCACGCCATACATCATCTCATGCCCGTAGTCTATTGTCACGCCCATAACTTTTGAACCTAACTCCTCATTAACCTTATAGGCTATCCAACCCGAAAGATGCGTTGTTGGAACTATCATGTTTCCTTCTTTTGGCTCTTTAAGTTTAGCCTCAACACCAAACTTTAATCCTAGCTCCTTGCAGCGTTTAGCAACTTCAAGACATGAATTTAAGAACCACTCGAACTTAAGCCCATAATTTGATTCGAAGTTATAATCCCACCCGTCCTGTCCAGGCCAAAAACTTAGGCTTGGACTGCCAAGATCTTTAGCTAGGTCAGCTGCCTGAAGAAGAACCTCTAGAGCTTTTTCCCTAACATTCTTTTTGGGATTTGTTACGCTACCGAGCATCCACCTTGGATCAGTGAACATGTTAATGTTCATATTTGAGACTTTAAGGTTGAGTTCGTCTAAAATCTCTTTAACTCTGGACACACGTTCTTCAGAAACTCTAAGATGCTCGTCTAGAAATAGCACGTCATGAAATTCAACGCCCCTTATTCCAGCCTCCGCCACCCTTCTAAGCTGAGCCTCAATACTAGAGTCTAATTCTGTGAAATATCCCTCAGTGGCAAATCTATCCTTAAAGTCGCCAGCAGACCAATGTCCTGAAGCAAATTTAATGTCAAAGTCTTCAAAGAACCTCTCCAGTAGATCGCCTTCAAGATATCCCTTATAGGTTGATTCGAGTTTAGCCAAATTAGATTTGTCAATCCTCAATATAAATCACCAAAAATACTTTAATTAATACTAGACTTATATTATTTTCACATAAAAATGCCGAGGAAAATTGTAAATCTCTAAGCTAATAGTAGCATGATAAGTGTGAATAAGTGTGATCACTATTGAAGCGACAACAATAATTATAACTGAGTTGAATTTTATTTACAAATTAACGCGCCTAATGTGTTTAAGTCTTAGGTGCATAAATAAATGCATGTCCAAAGCGGGAAGAGCCGAAGACCCAAAAAGGAATGAAAAGAGGAAAACTTAAATTTTCCAGTTCTATTTTTAGAATGCCCAGATTAGGCGAGAGGGGTTAACCTTGAGTTCCGCGTGGCATTCAATGAGTGAAGAAGAAGTACTGAGAGCTCTTAAAACTTCACGTAATGGACTTAGTAGTGAAGAAGCCAAACGAAGACTCCTAGAGTATGGACCGAACAAGCTTATTTCAAAAGGCGGCGTAAATCCATTAAGAATATTCCTAAATCAATTTAAAGACATATTTGTTATGATGCTTCTAGCTGCAATATTCATATCAGTTGCTATGGTGCTTAGTAAACCTGAGCCCCCTACAATAGAGGATTACGCCGATCCACTAACAATAGGCGTTATAGTAGCGTTGAACGCTGTTGTCGGCTTCGTGCAAGAGTACCGCTCTGAGAAGGCTATTGAAGCTATGCGTAGGTTAACTGCCCCCAAAGCTACGGTAATTAGAGATGGAAGGAGCATGATTATACCTGCTGAGGAGGTGGTTCCCGGAGACATACTAGTGCTTGAGACTGGTGATCGAGTAGCCGCCGACGCCAGGCTAATTGAGATTGTAGAATTAAAGACTAATGAAGCTGTTCTAACTGGCGAATCAACTCCTGTTAATAAGACCTTAGGGGTTCTCCCCGAAAATACTCCAGTAAGTGACAGACGGAATATGGTGTTCATGGCGACGCACATCATCTATGGACGCGGAAGAGCTGTTGTAACATCCACTGGCATGAAAACTGAATTTGGGAAGATTGCTGAATTAGTTCAGGAGATGGAGGAGGAAGAAACTCCCCTTAAGAGAAAGCTTGAGAGGTTCGCTAAGAAACTTGGCGTAATAGTTGTGGTTATCTGTATAGTTGTCTTTATTCTTGAACTAGTCGACATTTACGTTTATAAGGTAGCGCAGACTGAAAGCATAATGGACGCTTTCTTCACAGCTGTTGCCTTAGCCGTTTCAGCGGTTCCAGAAGGGCTACCAGCGGTTGTAACCGTGACCTTAGCTTTAGGTGCAAGGGAGCTTGCTAAACGTAATGCCATAATTAGGAGATTATCATCAACGGAAACCCTTGGATCAGTGACGGTTATATGCTCAGATAAAACTGGCACTTTGACCAAGGGAGAGATGACTGTGCGCAAAATATACGTTGGTGGAAAAATAATCGAAGTAACTGGAGTCGGATATGAGGCTAAGGGCGAATTTCTGCAGGGAAACGATAAAATCGACGTTAAGAATGATTCAGATCTAAACCTCCTGCTCGCAGGATCAGCCCTATGCACAAACGCTCAATACGATGGAAAAAACATAATTGGTGACTCAACAGAAGGCGCCTTAATCGTTGCAGCAGCTAAAGCTGGTCTCCTAAAAGATGACCTAGAAAAAGTTTATCCACGTGTTTACGAAGTTCCCTTCACATCCGAAAGAAAAAGAATGACAACCATTCATAAGTCCGCTGACGGCGATCTAATCGCTTTCATGAAGGGCGCCCCAGAAATAGTTCTCCAACGTTGTACGCATGTACTAAGGAATGGTAAGCCTGAAAAGCTAAGTGAGGAGCATAGAAAAGAAATTCTCTCAATTAATGAGCAAATGGCGAATGAAGCCCTAAGAGTTCTTGCTCTCGCATATAAGGAGCTAAATAATTTAAGTGAAGAAAGTTTAAAGAAGAAAGAGATCCACGAAATAGCTGAGAATAAGCTAATTTTTGTAGGCTTACTTGGAATGATTGATCCGCCACGTGAAGAGGCTAAAATAGCTAATCAACAATGCCGGAAAGCCGGAATAAAGACTGTTATGATCACCGGAGATCACAAACTTACGGCAGTAGCCATAGCGAAAGAAATCGGAATAATGCAGGAAGGCGACCTAGCATTAACAGGCGAAGAACTCGATAAAATGAGCGACGAAGAGTTTGAGAAGATAGTTGAGCATGTTAAAGTTTATGCACGTGTCTCACCAGAACATAAGCTCCGTATAGTCAGAGCTCTAAAGAAGAAGGGTCACATAGTAGCTATGACCGGCGACGGGGTTAATGACGCGCCCGCACTCAAGCAGGCAGATATAGGCATAGCCATGGGTATAACTGGCACAGATGTAACCAAGGAGGCAGCTGATATGATCCTAGCGGACGATAACTTTGCA
>Ga0180301_10002980_pt1 | contig 13235 bp, 12 predicted proteins | sample GuaBasSediGuay16_FD_121797 | JGI IMG/M metagenome (GOLD analysis project Ga0180301, IMG submission 121797) | Subseafloor sediment microbial communities from Guaymas Basin, Gulf of California, Mexico - Guay16, Core 4569-2, 12-15 cm | ecosystem: Environmental > Aquatic > Marine > Hydrothermal...
ACTCCTACTGAAACCACGACGACCACTACCGAAACAACACCAACAACCACGACAACTACTCCAACAACTACGCCGACACCAACAGAAACTAAACCTCAGGGAGTAGTGTTACGTGTAATAACAAGGCATGGCTACGACATATTGGACGCAGCAAAAGAGAGATTTCTGAAAACTGAAATAGCTAAGAAATACAATATAGTCGATATAAGATGGTTACCTATTGATCCATCACAGTGGATTGATGTAATAAAGTCCTCAGCAGAAACACCAGGTAGAGAAATCGATGTCGCTTGGGGTGGTGGTCCTACACTTTTCGACATGCTAGCTAGAGAGGGGCTATTAGCTCCAATAACTAGTGATGAAGTAAAAGCCATTCTTAAGGACATACCGGAAGAAATCTCTGGCTCACCTATGATAAGAAAGGATGCTAACGGTAACGTAATATGGGTTGCCGCCGCAATATCATCTTTCGGATTTACGATAAATAAGCAGAAACTTGAGGAGTTCGGACTACCTAGACCTACCAAATGGATTGATCTTGCAAGCCCCGATTTCGCAATAACGCTACCTACACCGAGCGTTGGCGTAGCTGATGCAACAAGAAGTACAAGCAACACTAGGATGTACGAAATAATACTTCAAATATATGGTTGGAAGAAGGGATGGGAAGTAATAACCCTTATGGGTGCTAACGCGAGAATCTACGACCAATCAGGTCTTGTCAGAGATGCTGTTATAAGAGGAGACATAGCAGTAGGTATAACAATAGATTTCTACGGATACACAGCACAACTACAGAATCCTAAACAGTGTGAATACATTCTCCCAGAAGATGGAACCATAGTTAACGGCGACCCAATAGCACTCCTCACAACGAGCAAGCACAAGGAAGCAGCACAAGCATTCATAGCATGGGTTCTTAGCCCGGAAGGACAAGCAATATGGATGCGTGAAAACGTAAATAGAATGCCCATTAACGTAAAGGTTTTCGAAACACCTGAAGGACAGAAAAGACCCGACCTTAAAGAAGCATATGAGAAAACACTTAAAGCATCATCGATAGAATTCAGCGATGAATTAGCTTTAAGCTACGAGGAAATCATGAGATGGTTCTTCTTCGCAACAATAACTCAAGCACACAAGGAACTTCAGGAAGCATGGAAGGATATAGCACTAGCCTACTTAACCGGCAAGATAACTAAGGAACAATTCGACTACCTGGTGGAGAAGCTAACAAATCCTGAAAACATTAAATTTAAAGATCCAGATACAGGAAAGGAGCTAACATTCACACAGGAAGTTGCTCAGCAACTAAACGAGAAAGTACTTAAGAGCGCTGACTACAGAAATGCTCTCGTAAAGCAGTGGATTGAAGCTGCTAAGGAAAGATATCAGGAAGTACATCAGGAACTCCTCTCTATGATAGGAGGATAAATAAATGAACCTAAGAGGCCTTAGAAGGGAGCTTGATAAGCTAACTGTAGTGCAGTTACTCATAGCACTATTTATACTAATATTTTTTCTAGTAACACCAATAGCTTCACTCCTCGTTAGAGCCTTCGTTTCTGATGAGGGATTTACTTTAAAATATTTTGAATCAACATATACTGATCCTAACATGATTTCTCCAAACCCATCACTTACAGTCATCCAAATTCTTGAAAGATATAAGTTCACAATATTGCCGAATGGTACAAGAGTCCTAGTACCGTTAAAAACAATTTACATTGGAGGTGTAGGTCCAGACTTCGGATACATACTAAATTCTATTTTCGTTTCAGCATCAGTTATGATTCTAGCTTCAATAATAGGCTTAATAGCGGCCTTCATTATGGCACGATACGAGTTTCCCGGGAAAAACATTTTCAGAGTACTATTAATTATTCCACTCCTTGCCACACCATTCGTAAACGCATACGTCATAGGCAAAGTGTTAGGACCTGGTGGACTATTAAATTACATTTTAAAGAATGTTTTAAAAATAACCGATTATACAATAGTTATCGTTGGTTTACCTGCCGTAATACTCGTTCAAACATTAAGCTTCTTCCCAATAGTTTACATGAACACGCTATCCAGTCTTATAAACATTGATCCTTCCCTTGAAGAGCAAGCTGAAAACATGGGAGCACATGGGTTTAAGCTTTTCCGTACAGTAACTCTGCCATTAGCGCTACCCGGTTTAGCGGCCGGAGCAACATTAGTTTTCATTTTTAGCATGGAAGACCTAGGCGCACCCATAGGTTTAAGTGGAGCATTCGGAGACGGTTTACATACACACCTAATGTCATTTTACATCTATGATGAATTTAGAAAGGTCCTTTCATTAGAGCAAGTTCACGCATCAGTTTATGCGCTAGCTGTTACAATGCTTTTAATAGCTTCAGTAGCTTTCCTCATGATTAAGAAGTATGTTTCCCTAAAACAGTACGCTATGCTTTCTAAAGGTGGTCGTTGGAGCCCAAGAGTAAGGAGGCCAGGGAAGAAAGGACTAGCGGCAATATATGTTTTCCTTATATTGCTAGTTATTATTTCATCGTTCCCACAAATAGGAGTAATAATACTAGCCACTACAGACTGGGCAACAAGCGGCATTGTCCCAACAAAAATTACACTAGAACATTTAGCTTCCCTTGTTACCAAATCTGACGTTACTAGAGCTATAACTAACAGTTTAACCTACGCTGGCGTCGCCGTAATAATAATTGTTTTAACAGGGACAAGTGCAGCATACATTGTAGCTAGAAGGAGAATTCCCGGAAAAGATCTCCTCGACACGTTAGCTACAATACCTATAGCTATTCCGGGAATAATTGTTGCAGTAGGCTACATAGTGTTCTTCACGTTGCTGGCGAAAACACTCTACGGAACACCGCTGGAAAGCTTAGGATACATGTTTGATCCATTCGTCAATCCCGGACTTCTTCTAATGTTCTCATATAGTGTAAGAAGGCTACCATTTACGGCAAGAGCTGTTTTTGCGGGACTACAGCAAACCCATGTAAGCTTAGAGGAAGCAGCTGAAAATCTCGGTGCAAGTAGGGCTAAAACGTTCTTCACAATAGTTATGCCCCTCATAGCGGCAAACATAATTAGCGGCGCAATACTTTCATTCGTTTATTCAATGAGCGAGGTTAGTACAAGCGTAATACTTGGAAGTAGAAATCCAAGCCAAGGACCGATAACTTTCCTCATGAGCCAAGTAATTTATGCTAGTGCTGCAGTAGGAACCGTAAGTATTGCTGCAGCATTAGGCGTGTTACTAATGACATTACAGATAATAGCTATTTCTGTTTCAAACTATATACTTAAACAGAGAGTAGCATTCCTAGGTGTTTAAGCCTTGGTAAACGTTAGATTAGAAAAAGTTACTAAGAGGTTTGGTGAGGTTATTGCAGCAGATAGGATAACATTAACAATAAAGCATGGAGAATTCTTCACATTCCTCGGGCCTTCTGGTTGTGGTAAAACAACCACCTTAAGAATTATTGCCGGGTTAGAATATCCTGATGAAGGAAAGCTATATTTCGACGATAAAGACGTAACTGATGAACCACCATACAAGAGAAACACCGGAATGGTATTTCAGAACTATGCGCTCTGGCCTCATATGACAGTTTTCGATAACATAGCATACGGTTTGAAAATAAGAAAAATACCTAAAGAGGAAATTAGAAGGAAAGTTCTCGAAGTTCTCGATTTAGTTAAGCTTAGAGGTTTAGAGAATAGATATCCAACACAGCTCAGCGGTGGGCAGCAGCAAAGAGTAGCTTTAGCAAGAGCATTAGTTATAGAGCCAGCAGTTCTTCTCCTAGACGAGCCCCTAAGTAATCTTGACGCAAAATTAAGAATCGAAATGAGAGAGGAAATTAAGAGAATACAGAAGAAGCTAGGAATAACAACAATATATGTTACCCACGATCAAGAAGAGGCAATGGTTATTTCAGATAGAATAGCTGTTATGAACCGTGGGAAAATAATGCAAGTTGATGAACCTAAAGAATTGTATAGAAGACCTAAAAACCTTTTCGTAGCTTCATTCCTAGGCAGATGTACTATTCTTAAAGGTATAGTTAAGGAAATTGAAGAGAACTTAGTAACTTTGACCGTAGGTAATATGGTGCTTAAAGGAATAATACCTTCAAGAGATATTAAGCTGAGAGAAGGTGATAAGGCGGTAATAGTCCTTAGACCTCAGGATTTTGAAATCGAGGAAACAAGGAAGAACGTAAATAGAATTGAAGGCGTCGTAGAATGGATATCCTTTGTTGGCCCATATTCTGAGTTAAGAGTTAAATCTAATGGGTTAAAAATACTTGTCAACGTAGATCCGGATTTCCAAGTTAAAATAGGCGATAAAATAGCCGCCTACATTAGCTACGATAGAACAATAGTGTTCCCCCTAGGCGAAGCAGAAGCAGCATATAAAGAGGAAATTAAGGTTTAAAAAATAGCTTTATGTTCTCTTTTTAGCTAACCCTATTAAGATACCGGCTATAATTATTGCTATGAGTAATCCAGCATAGAGTGGCGTGTAATCGACTCCCTTAGGCTTATATGGTGTATACGTTGTTGTGGGAGTAGCTGTTTTTGTAATAGTTTCTGTTGGTGTCGGGGTAGCTGTTGTCGTGGTTGTTGGTGTTGTTTCAGTAGTGGTCGTCGTGGTTTCAGTAGGAGACGTAGTAGGTGTTGTAGGGCTCGTGGTAGTTACCGTTGTTACCTCTGGTAAGAATAGGCCCTTCTCCGGCGTGAATATGTATGTTTTCTCAACGGATTTTCCTGAAAAGTCTGTTACTACTATTTTGAATTGTGCTTCACCTGTTAGCTCTTTTTCGTTTATCCAGAACTTGTAAGCTACAATGCCATTTCCTGTTTTATCAAGATCTAAGTCATATAGTTCAGGTTCTTTCCATCCGTTACCAGCATTATACATTACTTTAACTGACGCTACACCCCATCCCTTATCTATTGCTTCAACTTCTCCAATCCACCATCCGGAAACCTTGATGGTAAGTGTTGCAACCTTTATTTCGTTGGGTTTAGATATTGAAGCACTTACTATCTCAGGTTCCTCTTTATCATCCTCTGATGTTATTGTGAATTTAAGCTCTGACTTAGGCTTTATAGTGATGTTTTTCAGTAGAACATAGTAGTAGCCTTGGTCTGTGTTTATTACTGTGTATGTTACGTTTTCGGGAATTATCTTGTAGTTTCCAAACGGTATGTCGTTTGGAACTCTGAAAGCAATAACTAAGTTGTAGCTCTCATCAAGCTTATTCTTTATCTTCAGCGAAACAGTATGTGAGGAACCATCATTTACTGGAGTGTAGTAGTATTCTAGAAGACCTATTTCATAAGGCATTACTCCTTCTCCAACATCTATGGGGATGCTATTCGGGTAGTCGTTTAGAGGCTTACCTAAGTATGTTAGCGTTTTCTCATCTATTGTGCCATTAGCGTAGATGTCTATTAGCCTAAAGCCTCTCCAATCACCCTTCCTAACATCATAAGGTACTCCCGTTGCTGTTAAGAAGAAGTATTTTTGCCCATTATATATTACTACATTGTTTATGTCGTTGTGCGTATGTCCTGTAAGTACTAAGTGAACTCCGTTTTCGAGAATTGCTTTGAAAAGCTCCTTCAACTCCTCCTTATGATCCTTCCAGCTTCCGTAGAAGTAGCCTTCATTAAAGAGTTTTTCGAAGTCCTCATCTATTGAGGTAACCTCTACTGTTGCTATTTTCTCATCCCTTATCTTATATCCGAATATTGGGTGGTGGAGAACCATTATCTTTACTTTGTCAGGGTTGTTTTTGAGAACATTTTCTGCCCATTTGATTTGTTCTAATGGAACCCATCCCTCCATTCCAGAATCCAAGAATAGGAATAGGAAGTTCCCTATGGTTAACGTATAGTTTCTATACCCCATTATTCTTTCCCATGTTTTAGCAACGCCTAGGGAATCATATTCATGGTTTCCTATTCCTGCATACGATGGCTTATTTAGCTGTAACCAGTACATTAGGAAGTATTTCCATGCAGATGCTTGTGTTGGTCTTTCAACTTCGTCGCCATTAAATATGAGCAATGTTGCGTTAAGTATGTTAGCTACGTAAGCCATTTCTCTCCAGTAAGGTGTTCCAGCAGGTGTTTTAGTATCAGCAGTGTAGATTAGCTTTATTTTGCTTGGCCATTCCTTAAGAACCCATATGCAATGTGGCATTTCAATATCGTACTGTTTACCTGCTGCAGTAAACGTTATTTTCATAGAGTACAGTCCTTTAGCAGCGTCTTCAGGAACTTTGAACTCGGCAACCCATGACTTCCATCTGCTACTATAGCTTACACCCTCAAAACTAAGCTCATAACTTCCAAACTCATTAAACATTGTTAAACTGAAGCCACTAGGTGAAGCATCCTCACTTAAAGCCAGCCTAACCTCTAAAACACCACCAGCAAGCACCGGTTCAGGATACGCTAGCGTAGGATACTTAACAACCTCAGCATAAAACCTAAGTATAGACCCGCCATACACACTTACAACATTCAATGATATAGCGAGCAACAATACTATAACCAATAATACAGCAGAAAACTTCCTCAAAACACTTTCACCAAGATAGAACCTACAAACCAATCTATATAAGCACTACCCTAACCAAAGAACCAAGCAACTATAAAAACATGGAAACACCGAAAACAAGAATAGAGCCCGTAGCTCAGCCAGGATAGAGTAATTGCTCTGCATAATTTAGAAAAACCGTGTTTAAAGGCAGGAGGTCTTCTTTTGGGCATGCTAAAATAGGTTAAAAGTATAGTATCAATATTATTGCAGCTACTATGTGGACCTTGTAAGCTGAGGACATAAAGTTAAGTATAACGCTTTTTCATTCTTGAGCAGTAAGTGGAAGTAACGTTTACAAATGTTAAAGCAATCTTTATTTTCTATTAAGTACTTCAATAAATTATCTATGTTCTTTATCATAGATTTACTTAGGATATAGGCTCTAGTTATTTTCCTTTCCTTCAAGTTTAAGATCTTCTGTAAATTAATTCCCAATATCCTGCTTGATAAACTATTTTCCTCTTTACTAATTGTATATGTAGTAAATAATTTCCCCAGGATCAAATTCAAAATAATATGATCAAATATTTTAGCGACTACAAAATTACATACGTTAATAACGTTAGTTAAAGCTAAGTATTTTCCCATTTCCAATTTATATGGGCTAAATTCATTACTTTATTAATTATATTCCTATCCGTAATTATGAAGGCCCTTGCATTACGATTTCTCCTTCTATAAACACTAAATTTCATACCTAATGTGTTGAAGGCATTCAATATTTTATTAGCTGTCTTTTTCTTACTTACTTCTATTTCAGATAGTTCAAACCCACGCTATTTCCTCTCTTTCTAATTTTTAAATGTCCATCTGCATAAGTTAGACCTGCAATAAGTGCAAAAATCTCCTCTTTACTAAGACATTCCAAATGGTATTCGTCAAATAAGACATAAATGTCAGGATCATGATATTCGAGTCTAAAAGTATAAAGCCTCTTATTGCCCCTTGGCTTATCTATACCGATTATAGGGTACTTATCAAAAAGTTCCATAGCCGTATCAATAGTCCATAATATTTGGGTAACATCTGGAGTGTATAAACGAACATATGACATATTGTATCCTCTACTAACATACAGATTACCGTCCCCTTCTATTAGGCCAGCTAACACTGCAAATTTTTGTTTTCTCGCGTATCTCATCCTCACTATATAATAAGAGCAAATAAACCTCTTATAAGGACTTAACTTAGTTTAATATAGTATGAGCAAATGTGGGCCCGTCGCCTAGCCAGGATAGGGTGCCGGCCTCCGGAGCCGGTGGTCCCGGGTTCAAATCCCGGCGGGCCCACCATACAAAATTAAAGCATAAAACTGGAATTCGGCATTAGCTGAGTATTCGGTATTGGCTTAGAAGCTTTAAGGCCTGTCTCTTAATTTCTGGGGGAACAGAGCTAAGTATATCGTTTAGAATGACAATATCAACGCCTTTAATCTTAAGGGTTTCTAGAATTTTTACTATACGTTTCTCTTTTCCAGGGATTACAATGTTAGCTACCAATTACCATTCTAAAGGCGCTATTTTAAGCTTGGCATTTCTTAACTTAAGGCTCCTAGAATAGCGATAGAGCTTCTCAAACTCTACCTTTAAGCAGCCAATATCCCCACATATTTTAAGATTAGCCATAACCTCAATCTTAACATTAAGCATTTTGAAAATCCCGTAATGGCTCAAGTAAACCTTGCTTGAACAATACTTTACTCTTCTTAAAACGTGGAAATTTGAGGAAAAAACTTTGTCAACCTCATAAACCTTGCTATCTTCAACAATAATGTCAATGTCTTCAGGTTCTACCTTGACACCGTTTAAGTAACTTGCCGTACTTCCAACCAGTACCCATCTAACATTAATTTCAGAGAGAACTCTAGATACGTAGCTCAACACTTTTTTAAATTCTAACGGAAGGGAGTACATAAGCCGGCGCCTTATATTAATTGGTAGTCTTAGTTAGCTCCTCTACTATACTGTCCTTATGTATGCTAGGTTTCTAAGTTCACAAGCAAGGAATTGTCACATAATTTTATATAAGGATGTTGAATTGAATTATTAAATTCTGAAGCTAAAATTCTTATGAATTCGCGATATTTGTAAACATGTTCTGAAGCTGATGAAAATTAAATAATCTTTAGAGTTTACTTTAGATTTAAAAGGTGAACTTTCATAACTTTTATCCATGTGTATCTTACAGGTTCTTCATACAATATCTTTTAACTCTAGATGCCATATTCCTGCAAAATTTTCTTTAAAGTCATTAATCTTTCCCTTAAGTCCTTAGTTAGTACACTATTTGCTTTAGGGATTTTGAGATATGCTTCTAATATTGTAGCTAGAACCCCTGCCATTCTTATTGCGGGAGTTCTTGAGTTTTTGACGAAGTATTCGATACCCTCAGATGTTATCACGTAATTGTATTTCCTATTTTCTGCGTACTTGGAGACTAGTCCTTCCTTTACCATTTCGTTTAATGTATGGTAGACTGTTCCTATTGACGGCTTCCATCTCATTCGAGTATGTTGAAGTATTTTCTTGTAAAGTAGGTAGCCGTGAAGTTTTCCTTCCTTAATAAGTATCGCAAGTATCAGTACCCTTAGAAGCAACGGCTTTTTCCCCACGAATTAACACCTACACAATAATATTGTCTTAGATAGAGTTATTTATTAGATAAACTCCTAAAATATATAACCTATAAAAATATATTTCTCAAAAATATATTTTTATAGGTAGGCCTTTTCACATGGCTACTGAAGCTCCTATGAAAAGGTACAGAGACAGGATAGTTAGAGGCTCTATAGTAAGGACTATGTTGTGGTTAGGTTTACCTTTAATGATTGTTCAAATTGTTCAAATATCATATAATGTTGCTGACGCCTTTTGGCTTAGCAAATATAGTGATATTGCAATGGCTGTTCCTAGACAAGCTTGGCCCTCTATTATGTTTTTTAGCGCTTTATCAATGGCTTTATCATCTGCTAACTTAGCGCTTATATCGCAATATGTTGGTGCTAAGGAATATAAAACTGCGAGTAGTATTGCTTCTAAATACTTTACGGTATCACTTACTCTAGGACTTCTATTTGGAATAATTTACATGATACTTAGGCCTGTAATATTCACTTACGTGATAAGAACTCCTATAGAAATACGTGATGATGTAATTGCCTATACAGAAATTATAGCTTTCGACGTAATGGCTTCATATATTGTATTAGCCTATTCGACAATACTTCAAAGTGTAGGGGACACTAGAAGACCAGCTATAGTAAATGGTTTAACATCACTTATCAACATTATTCTTGACCCCTTCCTCATCTTAGGTATAGGTCCTTTTCCAAGACTTGGCGTTGTTGGAGCTGCTATAGCTACAGTTAGTAGTAGAGTTTTGGGTGCCATAATTTTGTTTCTAATAATTGAAAAAATGTATCCGGATTTGAGGGTAAGATTAACCAAGGATATAGGGATAGGATGGGTCATAGCTAACCTAAAGATAGGGTTACCTGTCTTAGTGTTAATTATCGCGAATAGCGTCGCTAAAATGACACAGCTACGTTTAGTGAACATTTTCGGAGTTGCAGTAGCTACTGCTTACTCAATAGGCTTTATAGTAATGGATCTAGCTGACGCATCTCTCAGAGGATTCTCTAGAGCCTCAGCCATAATGGTAGGTCAAAGCATTGGTGCAGGACTTAAGGATAGAGCTAGGAAAATAGCCCTTAAAACTTCAACGTTTATTTTCATAACTACCGCTATTGGCGCCTCCATCGTGTATCTTCTTAGAGATCAGCTTATATGGATTTTCACGCAGGATCCCACCATATGGGCTGAAGCTAAGGAATTCCTAGAAATCTTTGTGTGGAGCCTACCATTTTTCGGCATATTCATTAACGCTATGCTCATAGGAAGAGGCTCGGGACATACCTTACCACTAACGATAATCGGAATTATAAGGCTATGGGGATGTTGGGTTGGAATCGGATACCTTCTAGCCCTATACATGGGTTACGGACCCTTAGGCATCTGGGTTGGAATGTCATTAAGCAACATATTTGCGGGAATTACCTCATTAATATGGCTTAAGTATGGCAGATGGATAGAGCCCGTAATACAAAAACATAGAGATAGGAGAGGGATGAGGCACTAGAAATGTAAATCTGTTGTTGTTCGTGTTTTATTTTCCTTAATACAATGAATACATCAATAATCTCCCTAAATCTCTGTATTATACCTTAGCCAGGTATCAGAGAATATACTTATCCTATTAGTTCGAAACTAGAAGAGAACATTATTAATAAAGAAGGAGCAGTTATGATTTTATTGAGTGTAAATGGAGTTCTCTATGAATTCTTAAATTAAAAGAACTCCTTAGCTTCAGGATGCTACACTATTCACTTAGAAAGAAGCGTCAGCCCTCGGCTCCGGAGGTTCTAGGTTCAAATCTTCGCGAGCTCGTTACAAAGTAAAAATAACTTTAATTTTTAAGTCTAGCATGTATTTGCATCAGAAGAATGTTAATCTAGGGGATAGTAATGTTTCGTTGCCCTAAATACATGCTAGACTTTGTTAGAAAACTTATGGTTTATGATGGTAACCTAGATCTTTTAAGTGACTACATAGTTGTTGGTCTTGGTGGTGGATACGATATTCTTCCGCAATTGCTTGAGGATGTTCGTGATGTATCTGGATATGCGAGGACTATAAAAACGTATACCGGATTCCTTAGGAATCTTAAAGTTTCTACTATAGTCATATGTGGTGGTCCTTCCTATGCTGAATGGGCTGTTGCCTTAGCTTATATGAAACACGCCAAGGCGCTAATAGGTGTTGGTTGGTGTGGAGCTCTTCAAGAATATATGGAAATAGGGGACGCTATCACACCTATAGCAACCATGCGTGACGAAGACACAACACTTCACTATGCCGATCTCCGTTTCCCCGCGGTTGCTGACCCAAATCTTTTACACATAGCTATGGATGTTCTTAACACTCGTCTTGAAAAATTGAAAGCAAAACTATGGCTAGGAATAACAGTGTCAACATCTGCTATGCTTGCTGAACCCCCTGAACGTGTTAGGTTATGGAGAGACCATAGAGCTCTATGTGTAGATGAAGAAACATCTACTATCTACACTTTAAGCTATCTTGCAAATATTCCAGCTCTTACTCTACTGACAGTAAGTGACAATGTAATTTTAGGAAAGGATAGCGGATTTAAAACGAAACTAAGCGAACATGTCGATACGGTATTTCAAGAATTAGCTAAAGGCGCTCTTGAAGTACTTACAAAATTCGGTGAAACTAATAGTGGTTCCGTTTAAACATCCTAGGGCTTGTTCAGATAATCTTCATTAATAAATAATGTTAAATTAGATTAAGTCATAAAAGCCTAGGGTTCTGAAAACACGCTAGATACCATATGACGTCAATTCTTTTTCATCTTAAGATTGAGTTTAATACTTTAAAATTACATAGTTTTATGTGGGGTTCTCTTATGTTTTTTAGGAAAAGGAGGCTTCCTTTGAGAGTTTCAGATTTAATGTCTACCCCTCCTATTACGGCTGGTGAGGATACTCCTATTGAGGAGATAGCTAAGATTATGTGGGATAATAGGGTTGGTTCTGTAATGATTGTTGATGGTGAAGGCGTTCTTGTAGGTATAATTACTGAAAGAGATATCCTATATTCGGTAGCTAATAATAAGGTGGGTAAGGGTTTACCTGCTTATATGATTATGACTGAGAATCCGGTAACCGTTTCACCAGATACCCTAATTATTGATGCGATAAGTAGGATGAGGAAGGCTAACGTGAGACACTTACCCGTAGTTGATGGTTCAAATAAGCCTTTAGGTATGCTTTCTCTAAGGGATGTAACGGATGCTTTACTAACACTTTTCCACATACTACATGGAGAATATTATTAGGGGTTGGTAGGGGATGGAGAAGAAAAGATTTGGTGTTTATGTTCCAGACGATTTAGCTAAGGATATTGATGCGTGTATGAAAACGTTGGGTTTGAAGAGTAAGTCTAAGCTTATTCAGGAAGCACTTAGGCTGTTCATTAGTGAGCATAAGTGGAAGCTTAAGGGTAGAGCTGTAGGTATTGTCGGTATTGTTTACGATCATGAAGCACATGATGTTGATGAAAAACTAACGGACATACAACATAAGTACCTCGACACCATCGTTTCCTCGGTACATGTGCATTTAGATGAAAGGAGGTGCATGTTAGCGATAATAGTTAGAGGTAGAACGGAGAACATAAGGAGTTTAATAAACGATATAATGAATGTAAAGGGAATACTAACTATAAGGCAGATGCTTTTAGCATCAGAATAGAAGTCTAATAATTAATAACTATTTCTTGAGGAAACCTATAAGAGCAAATGCTAAAGCTAATATTTCAGTTAAAAATACGAAGTAAGCTATTGTCATTCTTGAGTATTGATAGAGGAACCCCATTATAGCATTACCTATCATCCACGATAAACCAATCATTAATCCGAAAATTCCGTAAGCGTAAGCTCTGAACCTTGGATCTACGAGGTCAGCTACTGCAGCTCTCATTATTGTTTCATAAGCTCCCATAACAATACCCCATACGGTAATGAACAGTAG
>Ga0180301_10002981_pt1 | contig 13230 bp, 14 predicted proteins | sample GuaBasSediGuay16_FD_121797 | JGI IMG/M metagenome (GOLD analysis project Ga0180301, IMG submission 121797) | Subseafloor sediment microbial communities from Guaymas Basin, Gulf of California, Mexico - Guay16, Core 4569-2, 12-15 cm | ecosystem: Environmental > Aquatic > Marine > Hydrothermal...
GGAAAGGCTTATTCGTACTACACGTACAAGGAGCACATAGCAGTAATCCGGAAACCGGAGACTTCAGCGTTGTTGCAACACCAGCTTGGTATATTGATAACGGGGTTTTAAAGCCTGTAAGAGGAGTAATGCTTTCCGGAAACATATACGAGATGCTGAAAAATGTTGAATATATAGGAAAAGAATTAGATCAGAAAGGGCATCTAGTAGCACCATACATCAGGCTTGAAAACGTCAACGTTATTGCTAAATAATTTAATATTTAATAATAATATACTTTCTTTATCATTCCCCGCGGTTTTTGTCCGTAGGCTGTTCATCACGGTTTCTCCTAGCCTCCTCCCCGCCCGACCCAAGGAGCAGATAACGGGAACCAGGAGTCACCAACAGGTTCATGTGAAATAATCACTTACAAGCCTTATCGTACAAAGACATACAAACCAGGAACAACATAAATTCTATCTTCTACTATAATATACATTGGGGTGTTAGGGAGTGGTAAAGATAACATGGCACGGGCATGCATGTTTTAGCATAGATTACGATGGATACATTGTGGTGTTAGATCCACATGATGGGGAAAGTATTGGATTACCTAGGCCAGATATAAAAGCTGACTTAGTATTAGTATCTCATGATCACTTTGACCATAATGCTGTAGAAGTTGTTAAAAAAGATGGTACACGCGTACTTAAAATGTTTAGAGGTGAAGCAGATCTAGGTATTGTTAAGGTTAAGGGAATTAAGACTTATCATGATAAAGTTGGCGGTAGAAGAAGAGGAGAAAACACTATTTATATAATCGAAAATGGTGGATTAAAGATAGCTCATTTAGGTGACTTGGGACATATCCCTGATGGCGACACTCTAAAGCTTCTAGAAAATATAGATATCTTAATGATACCAGTTGGGGGAGTCTACACTATAGGACCGGATGAAGCTTGGGCTATTGTAGAGAAGACAAGGCCTAAAATAACCATACCAATGCATTATTGGATTAAGGGACTTAGGCTCCCGCTTCATACGATAGATGATTTCTTAGCTTATGTGAAGAAAATTAAGGTTAATAGACTTAATAGTAATCAAGTAGTTATAGAAAAGCAAGCATTGCCTGAAGAACCATGTATTATGATATTAAAACCTCCAACATAAGAGGATAGTCAGCATATGAGCTCAACACACCACCTAGATGACATTGCAAGAGAACTCAAGAGAATGGAGGATATAGCTCTTAAGTCATTAACTAAATTAGGGGCCAACATATCCGAGGCTAGAGACATCATTAGGCTATCTAGATTACTATGGAATATAATTGATTCATGGTATAGAGATAAGGTTTATCGTGGCGAGATTAGAGGTTTTTTAAAAGTGGATAGGGATGAAGAATTCCGGCGGAGCTGAGGCATGATGAACTCTTCGCTGTAATGACCGTAAATAACTGGGTTATAAAATTAATGTAGTAATTAGGCTATGATGATGGCCCGATAAGCCGAGTGTTGATGAGGATGGATCAACCGTCTGAGCCTTAGGATAAAACCTCTTATCAATTCTTTAATTATCTTCGCACTATTAATGATAATGAATTTTATTGATGCGAGTAACCCTTTGGTCGACGCTATTTCAGCAGCTTTTACCCAGTCTATTTTCACTACAAGGTATGTTATGATAAACGTGATCAGTATTAGTATTGGCACGCTTATATATGCGGGATAACCTCTTACTTCTTCAATATATCTGCCTAGAATTCTCCCAAAAAATACTGCAAGACCTGTTATAACGATCTTCCCAGTAGCTAGCGCTATGAAATACTTTACTATATTATATCCTACGACGCCCAATGGTACGTATAGTATGTCGTCAGGTAAAGGTAGTGCTGCAAAAAGGAATACTGCAAGAAATATACCTTTACTGGCAAATTTTACAAAAAGCTTCATATTCTCCTTGGTCTTTTCACTAATTATTACACGTACACCTTTGCCGATATAGTAAACCACTAGTTTTCCTAATGCAGCACCTAATCCACCAAGTATTGTTATAACAATATTTAAGTAAGGGTCCTTAACTCTAGAAGCATATATTATCACTAGGAATAGGTAAGGTATGGTTGAATAAGGTATAGCGTTACCAAGGAATGATGCTAAAAACACTCCCAAAGGACCGTAAGTCTCTAACAAATACTGTATTACATCATTAGTCATTAAATGCATCAGCCTCACTTAATAATACCAAACGGGTTAATCAGTTTATAGAATCAGAAACAGGAATAAAAGTTTACCTAAGATATTCATGGCTGTTTTCGGGTCGGTCGGTACCGCTGAAGAATCTTCATAGCACTGATAAAAGTGCTCTGACACTGGCGGTCACATCATCCCTCAGTTAATTATAATTTAGAAACAAGTATTAAGCTTAGATATTATTAATGCTAAAAAATTTAAGGATGAGTACAAAGATTTCTTAATAACGAGGGCGGGATGAATTCGTCCCGCCCCTTGATCGAGGGTTTTCCCGATGAGCTATGCCAGGCCGGTAATGACCGCCTCATTGTTCCTAGTTTATATTTCAATAAGCGGTTCCATAGGTCTCGTGATCTTATGAGCAACAACTCTTTTCGCGTAGTCTACGGATTTAAATACATCGAAAGTTTCATAAAATCTTAATGCAAATGCCGTAAGGAAAGCATCTCCTGCACCAGTTTCATCAACTGGTTTCACGCTTGGAGGTTTTTCATGATATATTTTACTATTAGCAATAATCCATATTATGTTATCTGACTCGGTTATAATCCATATTTTATCTCCATAATTATCACTTATGGTTTGTAGAGCTTCATTAAGATTCTCTTTACCAGTAAATGCCCTTATCTCTTCATAAGTTGCATGAATAATGTCCGCTTTTTTCACAAAGCTAAATGAACTTGCATCGCTCACTAAGTATACCCTACCATATTCATCTGTCTTGCGAACTAATCCCTGGAGATCAAGAGCGACAATCTTTGATATACTTTTGACTCTTCTTAATAGGTTGTAAGAGACCTCATGATATACGGGTATAATCAACGCTATGTCAAAGTGCATATTGGGTACAAGCGTGTCATCTATTGCCTGGCCTTTCAATTCTAAGTAAACTTTTCTAGCTTTCTCCCCGTATACTAATTTAAAGAATGGTACATTGTTTGTGTATTTAGCGATAATGTTTCTATCATCTAGGTATTGCTTATAAAATAGATGTTGGTGTGGAGTCAAGTTAGATACTATGGTCATGTTTATATCAGATTTTTTAGAAAATATTATGGAGCCATGAAATACGCCACCGCCGATTCTATATAGTACCCTACCTCCTTCATCATAACGTATTTCATCATATGTAGTATTCCCAACTATTAGGACGTCAACCCTCTTCTTCACGTTCTTCTTCCTCTTCAAGAACCTTCACTAACATCCTCTCCTTAATCCAAGGTTTCTTAAAATGATTCTTTATATGGAGAATCAGATCCCTCTCACTAAAAAAGAATGAGTTCTCTCTCTCACTCTTATCATGTGAAGGAGGATTTTCAATTAGATCAGACAAGCATTCTTTAGCAGCATTTATACATATAGGGCAAGCTATCATTTTGGTGATTTTATCTCTACATGTCCAAAATTTTATTCCTGCATATTCAACTCGATAAGGCTCCCATCTCGGCTCCCAAGTAAGTGACATAACAAGACACCTGGATATAGGATACACTAGCTCTAAGTATTTAAGTGTACTAAACAAACACTATATGAATAGAGAATTAAGTGCCTCATCGCGGTCCACTACCCCACCCCACCACCGCCTTCACAGAAAAAACACTGCCTAGTTTTAGATAGCAAAGTCTTTTATATGATATGTTGGTGATACTAGTGATATTCTTCCCCATAGTTAACAAAATGATTGTATTTTTAGAGATTATTTAATTCTTGAAACCCATAAATATGGTAAACTGCTTAATTTTATGGATTAATAGGTTACTATATGAAAGCACTACTGTGAACCGATAATTTACCGGCGGTGGCGGGTGTTGGTGTTTTATGTATGCTAGCTCGGTGTGGGTAGCGGACCGCTCGGCATATTAATTATTATCTTTTGTTCCTTATATACTTTAATCATCGTGTATACGGTGTTGTTGGTGAATCCTATTGAATTATTTGGTGTCCATCATTAGATCTAGAATAGTTGCTAAGAAAAGACCGTTGGATTACTGGCATAGAACGCCGTCCTCAAAAATAGGATCACGTCTTTGCACTGCAGCTAGAATATAAACTTCTTGAGAAGTACTTTCCTTACCATATGCTCTGGTCAAGATTATTTCTCTCAATTCTTCTTCCGAGGGCACCCTGCCAATAGCGATGACTTTTCCATTCACCTCTATGCGAGGTAAGTCGGGTATAGTGATACCCATAGGGTCATGAACCCATACATGTATGGGCGTTATTTCAACCCACACACCATATTCTTCAAGGATCTTTTGAGCAACCTTCCATATAGTCTCAAGTGCCTTCTCGCTTTTCTCGTCAAATCCTAAATACATTATCACCTCTACATGCTGGTTATTTGCTCTCATCACAAATCCTCCAGAAAATTGTTGATAGTTATAATAAGTTTTTAAAATGTGGGGCAGAACACAGAATATTATTCTTCATTTACCACCTGTTTTCCGTAATTCCTTGATCCTATTATATGCTTCTATAACTATATCCCATATAACAGGAAGCTCTAATTCTTCTTCAAATTCCTTGAGAATAAAATATGCCTCTAATTCATCTCTCGGATTCTTTTCTTTCAAGATCTCGACAGCTCTTTCAATACTTCTTTTATATCTCTCAGGATAAAACATGCTAATATTAACCCATTATTTAATCGCCTATTTAAAAGAGTATATAAATACTTTAATAAGTTTTGCTATAGGTGTTTTGGAGCGCTTATTGTGAAGAGGAAAGAACGATATAATCCATTAAGAATGAGCTACTTTATTTGCTCTTTCTTTACTGGATGTATGGCATCCTTTGGCGCTTTATTAAATGGTTCAAGATACTTTCTAAGCACTTTAGGGATCACAACAGTGCCGTCGGGTTCCTGGTAGTTTTCTAGGATAGCTGTTATAGTTCTTGTACTTGCTATTGCCGTGCTATTCAATGTATGAACATATTCTTTCACCATACCTTTTCTACGTATCAATCTTATTTTCAACCTATATGCTTGCCAATCAGTTGTATTGCTACAGCTAACCATTTCCCTATATTTACCTTGAGCCGGCATCCATACCTCTAGATCATATTTCTTTGCAGCAGGAGCACCTAGATCACCACTAGCTATGTTAACTATTCTGTAAGGTAGTCCAAGGCCTTGGAATAATTCCTCAGCATTATGTATCATTTCCTCCATTAGATCCCAGCTTTCTTCAGGCTTTGCATAAACAAATTGCTCTACTTTGTGGAACTGGTGTACTCGAAATATACCTTTTATGTCCCTACTCCCTGCCCCAGCTTCTTTACGGAAACAAGGACTTACACCAACGTATTTTAGTGGGAGTATTTCTTCAGGAAGATCTTCTTCAGCGTGTAATGCTGCTAATGGGTGTTCTGCAGTAGCAATTAAGTAAAGGTCTTCACCCTCAATTTTGTATATAGCGTCTCTAAACGTATCTAGGTCGATTACCCCCATGAGATATTTATGTCTTAACATGTACGGCGGTAGTACTAGGGTATAGCCTTTACTTGTCAAGTAATCTATAGCATAAGCAAGTAAAGCCATATCCAAGAACACGATGTCATCAAATAAATAGTAGAACCTGCTCCCCGCAACCTTACCAGCTTTTAGCGTGTCACCTCGTTTAAGTACAATTTCTAGCATATCTGCATGGCCTACAGGCTTCCAGTCAATAACTTCATAGTCTACTTTAAATCCATATTTTTCTGTCTGTTCTTTAAATAAATTGATGTGCCCCTTCCATACTCTTGGTTTTCCCCAAAATCTTATAGGAACATTATAAGTGTCGTCAGGCCCTATGGGAACACTTTCATGGACTATATTAGGTAGATTAAACAATGCTTTCTCTCTTTCTAGCTCTATTGTTTTCAGCTCTTTTTCCATCTCCTCAAGCGTCTTTAACAGCTCTTTCGCCTCCCTGATCTTAGCCTCTTTTTCCGGGCCAGAAAGTTTTGGTATCATTTTGCTTATCTCATTATGCTTGTGCCTAAGTTTCTGTATTTCTGTAAGCATCCTCCTCCATTTTAAGTCGAGTTCATACGCTTTGTCAACGATACTTGGGTCCATAAACCTCTTTTTTACATGCTCTTTTAATTCATCCGGGTTCTTTCTCAATAATTCAAGGATGCTCCAGCTCAAGGCTATCATACACCCTAAGAGAATACATTTCATCAATAGTTTATAAATAATTGTATGTTTTTACTCGAAATCCGAGATACCTAGTATTCGAGGGAGATCTGTCAGACTATTTAGTACATAAGCGGGTGAACACTCCCTGAAAACCACGTTTTCTCTCTTAACCCAAATAAACGCTATACCAGCATTTCTGGCGGCAATACAATCTATCTCAGCATCACCTACGTATATGGCCTCAGAATTCTTTACATTAGCACTTTTAAGGGCATATAATAATACATCGGGATGAGGCTTTCCCCTAATACCTTCTCTCACGCCAGAAACTATCTTGAAATAATCCTTGATTCCAAAGTGTTGTAGAATTTTAGTTATCCGGGTAACTATGCTTGATGAAGCTATTCCTAGGATGTATCTTTTTGACAAGACCTTTAATGTAGGTATAACGTCGGGGAATAATTTCGCCTTCTTAGGCCATAATTCATCCATGATCTTTCGTCTTAGGCTGATAAATTTCTTTATAGTGTATTCATCATATCTCTCAAGTAAAGAGCCTTTCACAACCTCCTCTAAAGGATAACCTATAAGCATCCTTATCTTCACTGGATCTATTTTTATCCCCATAGTTTTTGCGGCAACTAGAAAGCTTTCGACAATAACGTCTTTACTGTCAATAATAGTTCCATCGAGGTCAAATAATATCAGCTTTACTCTGCTCCCGATATTCGAGGAAAGATTCATTATCGACGCCAATATTGTGTAAAAACAATATTATGCTTATAAAGATTGCTTACTTGCTAACCACCATACCTCCTTTTCCAATCTTCAACAATGTCGTAGCCATATTTTTCTTTAAACATTTTACGACCTTTTTCAGTAATCATTAGAGGAGTCCATGGCTTGTCGAAAACTAACTCTACTTCAACATTTTCAAGACCTAAGTCTTTCATCAACCTCTCCTTAATGATCATGGGTAATATATTTGCAAGTGGACAAAATGCTGTAGTTAACGTCATTTTTATCTTAACAGTCTTCTCATCAACTATAATGATGTCACGAATCATTCCTAGATTATATACGTCTATACCTATTTCAGGATCCATTATTGTCTCTAATACTTCAATTATTCTTTTCTTTAACTCTCCTTTATTTTCCATTAAATTCACCATAACTATATGAGTATCTATGACTTAGGTCTTTATTTAATAGAACTTAGTTAGAATCTAAAATATAAATCTATAAATCTGCTATAAAAAACTATAAAAAATTTTGTGAGAGAAAAAAAGGCCTTAGACTGGTTGTGGTGACAGCATTAGTTTCATGAATCTTAATGCTTCTTCATCTGTAATTTCGATACAGTAGTGGACTTTTGTAAACTCTTTTCTAAATTCAATAACTTTCTTTCTAACTTCGGCAGGGTCTTTCTTATCTATTACAACTTCTCTTATGAATCTAGCTATTTCCTTCATTTCACCTTCCTTCATGCCCCATCTTGTCATCTCCTGTGTTCCAATACGAATTCCACTGGGATCCTTAACGTCTTCAGGTCTGTCGTATGGAAGCATGTTCTTGTTTACAATAATGTTTGCGTCTTCCAATAGCTTAGCCACCTTAGTGCCTCTACCAAATTCTCTTACATCAAGAACTATTGTATGGCTCATAGTGTATCCTTTGTCCTCGGCTAATACCTTAAATCCTTCAGCCGCTAATGCTTCCGCCAACGCCTTAGCATTCTTTACTACTTGTCTAGCGTATTCTTCGCCATAGAGCATCATTTCATATGCTGTAATAGCCATTGCCGGTAGTCTATGTAGATGGTGGTTTGACACGAATCTTGGGAAGACTATCTTAGATACGATCTTGTAATCTGGCTCGTTTGACGTAGCTATTATTCCTCCTTGCGGGCCTGGAAATGTCTTATGTGTTGATGATGTGAGTACATCAGCTCCTTCCTTGAGTGGGTTAGGCCAGACTTTTCCAACGATCAAGCCGAGGACGTGAGCAACGTCATGAATCAATTTAGCGCCTACGGCATGTGCGGCTTCAGCAAGCTCTTTTGTTGGATGAGGGAACAGGTATACGCTAGCACCTAGTGTAACAATCTTTGGCTTGACTTCTTCTATAAGTTTAACAGCTTTGTCGACATCTATGTTAAACTCCTCCATATTGAATGGTAACTCTATTTGTTCAATTCCTAGGGCGCCTAAAGTACCGTATCTAGTGTGGCTTACATGTGCTCCAGCTTGGACAGGTGCAACACAAGCTTTATCGCCAGGCCCAGCAAACGCTTTAAACGCTGTTGCATTAGCTATAGTTCCACTAATCGGCCTTAGATCAACATAGGGTGTTTCAAGTAGTTTACCCATAAGCTCCATGGCCTTAAGTTCTATTTCATCAACGTACTTTAATCCTTGGTAGAATCTTTTACGGGGTTTACCTTCTGCATAACGATGCATCATATCGTTTAAATAGAATATTGTGGCAAGAGGGCTCATTGTGTTTTCGCTTGCAATAAGATTAATACATTGTTTTTTTCTCCAATAGTTGTGTTCTAAGACTATCCTAAGTATTTCAGCAAGTTCAGAAGGAAATCTGCTTAAGATCTCGGACAAAATATTCACCCATACAAATAGTATCTTCATACGAGATAAAAAACTATTTTATGTTATAGCCATCGAAATTTATTTGTTCCTAAAAGCTCTCATCATATTTTTATCTATGAGCCTAATTATTCTATCTTTTACAGCTTCCCTCTATCATCTTCGTCTAATCGACTAGTTATATCGTGCTTAATCCTCTATAGTTTCCTCAAACCTAAGTCTTGTAAATTCTCCTTGTTTGATCCTGCTTAGCGCCCATCCAAATCGATCCATTAGCACGAGTATTGCTGCCTGTGGAGGGATAACACCTTGCTCGGTAATTATGGCGTCTATGTATTCTGGAGGCGTTACATCAAATGACGGGTTCAAGACTTCGATGTTCGGGTGCTTCTTTATCCATTCTTCTGGGACGATTTCTGTAGGAGGTCTAAATTCTATGGGAACTAGTTCACCTATCATAGTTGCTGGCGAGAACTTATATGTCTCTGCAGCAACGAAGACCCTTACTCTTGCTTCATGGGCGGCTAATGCCACTTGGCTAGTTCCAATCTTGTTTATTACAGCACCATTACTAGTTATTGTGTCTGCTCCTACAACCACCTGATCTACTTCATGCATAATGTATCTTACAGCACTATCAGGTATTTGTACTGCAGGCACGCCTGCTTCAAGCAAATGCCTCATAGTTATTCTTCCTTGATAGAAAGGCCTTGTCTCGGTGCTATACACTTTTCTAATCTTCCCCATCCTGTATGCTGTAACTATGACCGAGACAGCCGCTGTACTATGACAATGTGTCAGTACAACAGCGTCATCCCTTATCCGTCGAGCACCTATTTCGCTAATCTTTTTGACAGCTTCTAGGCTTTCTTGTATAAATTTGTCGGCTGTTTTAACAACAACCTCGACAAGGTCTTTAACAGACCCTGTTGAATCAAGTAATTTACTCATCACAAATAATACGGCATTGGGTAAGCTAACGGCTGTAGGTCTTGTTGATAATATTAGGTCAGCTATCCTAGCCATATATTTCTTAAAGCTTTTCTCGTCGGGAGCGCCATCATACTTTAAAGCCGCTATTTTTAACGCTGTTGCTGCAGCCCTAGCTATTTTCCCAGCGCCTCTTATTCTCATTGTTTTAATTCCATCAGCTATTTCAAGAACTTCTTCAGGTATCTTCATAATTGTTCACCTCTTAAGGCATTGAGTATTTCCTCAATACTAACTAATTTAGGGGGCCAAGAGCCATATACCTCCTTCATGATGACGGGCAATGCCTGTGGTGCAAAAAATCCTTTCTCTGTAGCAATTCCATCTATGTAGCTTGGAGGAGTAACATCAAATAATGGTACACGTGCTCTATAGTTTTCAGGCATCGAAGCATATACTTCTACAGACATTAATCTTCTCCAATCTCCTTCAGGAAGTTTAACGAGCTCGCCGAATAGTGTCTCTATATTGAATTTAGTAATAGGTGCTATTACAAACACTCTTACTCGTGCTTCACTAGCTATTAAACTGATCAAGCTTGAGCCTACCTTACTGACTGTAGCTCCGTTTACTGCAACGGCTTCGGCACCCAAAAGAACCTTGTCTACGTCTTTCATGAAGAATCTTACGGCTGAATCAACTATCAACTTGACATTGAATCCTAGTTTTGCTATTTTTTCGGCAGTTACTAAACCCTCCATACCTGGCCTAGACTCGGTGACATAAACTGATAGTTTCTTCCCCTCTTTCTTAGCATACTCTAATGCTTTTAACACACACAAACTTCTACTATGTGTCAGTATAACATCTCCGTCAATAAGCCTCCTGGAAGCTATTAAGGCGGCTTCTTCACATTCTTTAATAACCTTCTTCTTCCATGAATCTAATGCATTAACGATATCCTTTTTTGTTTTCTTGACATCAATATTCTCTTTTATTCCCTTCAAAATAATTAATCCTATGTCTCTTAACATGTTACTGGCTTGGGCTGATGTAGGTCTTTCGCTAAATAATTTATTCACTATATTCTCATACAATTGTCTCAGTTCCTTGTAATCGTCAGCTTTAGGTACATTTGACGCTAGCTCATCAATTAGCTTGAGTGAGTATTCTGTTGCAGTCAACCCGACGTTGTATCCATGTTTTCTTAGTTCCTCCAAGCCCAAAATAGCTCACCGTCTATCTGGCAATTAAAACATATTTTTATAATAGAGTGTCTTATGGAGACTAATAAATGTTTACCATTAAAACTAGTTATCTTCTCGTTAAATATTCAACAGCTTTCTCTGCAGACGGTGATACTGATGTCTCATATTCTTTTCCAAGCATTAATGGCCTCCAATTAAATACTAGGATAGGTTTCTTAAGTAAATTCATTATTGAAGGTACATCTATAGAGAGAGGTGTTGAGAGAGAACCATAAACATTTATTGCTTTTGCATAATCGCTTCCTTTATACATAAACACTTTACCGGGTGCAACAACAAACACATAATCAGACTCTATTGCAGAAGGCGTAGGTAATGCCGCGTTATTGTAGCTTTCAATAATTAGTAGATTTGTTTTCCTCTTTAACATATTCTGGATTTTGGCTAAAGATTCATAAAGCTTAGGGCTTGAGATTAGCGATAAAAACTCATCCCTGTTTATTTCGACAAAAGTCTTTATCTTTTTCAAAAACATCGTAACATCGTCTTTTAAGCTACTTATTATCCTATCCAGATTCTCCGTGATCAAGTAATGAACTGACCTGGGACGCCACGTATCATCAACTACTGTAGTTCTTGCTAGAATTGCTTGCGTTTCCAAGAATGAAAGTTCCTCAACATATCTCTTCATACTTGTAGCCATAAACTTCTCAGGGTCGAGTGGAGCAGATAAAATGTCTACGGGCGATAGTATTTCAACCTGGTCCACAAGGCCGGCTGCAGAAGCTAGTCTATACGCATCTTCTCCAACAAGCCTCCCTAATCTAATACTATTAACTAGAGTCTCGTATTGATACCATGCGTTATGCGCTCCAATAGGCTTATACGGATAAGGCTTTAGCCCTACATTCTTAAATGCTTCAATAAGCTCCAAGGCCCATGTAGTTTTGCCTGAATCGTATCTCAGCAACCCTACTATTAGAATGATCATAGTACATCCCATACAGCTCTCATTATCCTTATATTTATTCAAAACTCCTTAAGAGTATTAAATCAACAAGAAACTCCATACTCTAATTAGGTTAATTTTTTATTTCTAAACCCATCTAATTAGACTACATAGTCTATCGAATAGTAGGGTGAACTAGAGGAGAAGAAGATGAAGGATACAAAGAGTAAGGCACTGATATTAAGTTTGTTCATGATATTAAGTTTGTTTGGTATTCTAGCACAAAATGTTGTAGTCACTAACGCTGAGGAAAAACAGGAGTTAAAGAGGATTCTACTAGTATATGCGCCCGGCCTAGAGTTAAATGAGTTAAGGGAATTACTAGGCAATAATAGTAAGGCGATACTTGGTAACGATAGTGCTGTTTACATAGTGAAAACCATGCCTCCATATAGTAGTCTGTATTATGAGCTATCCATTATAGGTGGGAGATTATGGGATCTAAGTAAAGGGCTTCCTCTAAACAGGAATAAACTGAACGTTTCAGGAAAAATTGTTGAGGCATGGACACTTATCAATCAGACGGAAATAAACCTTTTATGGAGCAGTGGCAATACCTCCTTTATAGAGTTGCATGGGGTTTCACCTAGGGATCTCCCTAGGGTTGTGAACACTGATGCAAATGTCTCAGATAACATAGTCATTCCTCCAACAGAATTCTTGGTTCAAGTAAATGAGAGCCTACACTGGGATTTAGTAAATAAGAGTATGGTTTTGAAGATAGAGAATGAAACCCTATATATTGAAATTGAAGGCGGGATAAAATCCGAAGTTAGAGATAATGAGACTAGTGTATTAACGCTTGACGTGACTGATTCAATGAAATTAGAGCCGGGCAAGTATGACATAGTGTTTAAGGTGGCTCAGTATAATTCAACGCATTACAAGTTATTTACAGTAGGTACTATGAAAAGAGGGCATGGATTTTCCGAAGATATTATGGGCTTCACTAAACCTGTAATACCGCATATCCCATCATTAGATGGATATGATAGAGATACCAAATTATGGATAATTAGTGAAGTTGCTGAATACTATGTCTCTGTGGTCTCATATGTTGTCTCCGAGAAAAAGCAGCCTATAACCTTAGTTAATTACCCATTAATCGAAGAAGTAAAAC
>Ga0180301_10002984_pt1 | contig 13223 bp, 22 predicted proteins | sample GuaBasSediGuay16_FD_121797 | JGI IMG/M metagenome (GOLD analysis project Ga0180301, IMG submission 121797) | Subseafloor sediment microbial communities from Guaymas Basin, Gulf of California, Mexico - Guay16, Core 4569-2, 12-15 cm | ecosystem: Environmental > Aquatic > Marine > Hydrothermal...
AGTTAAAAACAATTTTATTATCCATGTTTCAAACTACTCTTTAACGTTTAACAATAATTTAGACCTATCTCCTTCGGAAATAAATTGGAGGTCTCTCAGAATGGTAAGAGACATAGGGTTAGGCGTTACTCCACCTAAAACAGAATGCAATGATCCAAATTGTCCATTTCACGGCAGTTTACCCGTTAGAGGAAGAATATTCGAAGGCATAGTTGTAAGCGATAAAATGAATCGGTCAGTCGTAGTAAGAAGAGATTACCTATGGTACGTTAAGAAATACATGAGATATGAAAAAAGAAAATCCCTTATTCACGCTCATAATCCCCCATGTATTAACGCTAAGATCGGGGATAGAGTAAGAATAGTGGAGTGCCGCCCTCTTAGCAAAACAATAAGCTTTGTCGTTATAGAAAAGTTAAGTGAACAAAAAGAATAGTGGAGGGAAAATAATTGCCTGCACGACGTATTCGTAAAATCTCTGTAGGATACAAGCCGAGAGTTACCCGCGGGCTTCCAGTTGGTGCAAGATTAAAATGCGCCGATAATACTGGAGCGAAAGAATTAGCAATCATTGCTGTTATCGGGTATAAAGGACGATTAAACCGTTTACCTTCAGCTGGAGTTGGAGACATGGTCGTAGTTTCGGTTAAAAAGGGTACACCCAAAATGAGAAGACAAGTTGTTAGAGCCATTATTATAAGGCAAAGAAAACCTTATAGAAGATATAACGGTGTTTGGGTTTCCTTTGAAGATAATGCAGCTGTTATAGTTTCACCTGAAGGTGAACCGAAAGGGTCAGAAATACGTGGTCCTGTAGCTAAAGAAGCAGCTGAAAAATGGCCAAGTGTAGCACGAGTTGCTAGCATAGTTGTCTAGGAGGATAGAGATATGCCAGTTCCAAAATCTAAACAACCAAGAAAACAAAGAAAGTTCCTATACAACGCTCCATTACACATTAGGAATAAGTTAATGACAGCTCCCCTTTCGCCAGATCTTAAAATAAAACATGGTGTTAAAAAATTACCAGTTAGAAAGGGAGACACGGTTGTTGTCACTAGAGGAGACTACAAAGATCTTGAAGGAAAGGTTGTAAAAATAGACCTCAAAAAATACAGAATCCATATTGAAGGCGTGACGAGAGAGAAAACTGATGGATCGACTGTATATTATCCTGTTCACCCCTCAAATGTTATGATTACAAAACTTGACTTAAGCGATAAGTGGCGGAAGAAAATTATCGAGAGAAAGACAGCCATAGCAGAAGAAAAATTTGAAGAAATGGAGAAAGAAGTTCAAGAGAAGTTAGAGGAGCCCTTAGAGGAGGTTGAAGAAGTTGGGTAAAAAAGGACCAAAAAGACATTTAAAACGCCTTCCAGCGCCGAAATTTTGGCCCATACATAGAAAAGAGTTTAAGTGGACTGTCAGACCCAGTCCAGGCCCTCATCCTATGAATAGATGTTTACCATTATTATTGATAGTTAGAGATATTCTCGGCTATGCAAAAACAGCAAGAGAAGCCCGTAGAATACTTGCTGAGGGAAAAATAAAAGTGGATGGTAAAATTAGACGAGACTACAAATTCCCAGTTGGGTTAATGGACGTTATAGAAATTCCTGATGTAAATGAGGCTTACCGCGTACTTCCACTTCCAAGGAAAGGTTTAAGCTTACATCCAATAAGTGATGAAGAAGTTAAATTTAAACTTTGCAGAATCGAGAACAAAAGAACTGTAAATAGAGGACACATCCAGTTAAATCTCCATGATGGGCGAAATATTCTCATAAGGGTTAATGATCCTACAAAGCCAGAAGAGGACACGTATAAAACAATGGATGTATTAAAAATAAGCTTACCAGAGCAAGAAATCGAAGAGTGCATCAAATTTGAAGAGGAAGCATTAGCGCTAGTAACTTGGGGGAAGAACATGGGACAAATAGGGAGAATAAAAGAAATTATCCATGGAGTAGGTAGGCGAATGAGCGTTGTCACCCTTGAAAGCCCCGACGGCGAACTATTTCAAACATCACTCGAATATGTTTTTCCCATTGGTCGAGATAAGCCTCTAATTTCATTACCACAACTATGAGGCTGAATATGTCAATATTCCAATTTATAGTACTTATTACATTAAATTAGATCAAAGAGGGTTAAAAATGGAGCTGCCTCCTCGGGAGAAAGAAGAAATACTTAAAAAATGGGAGAAAAACCCAATGTTAAAGCCTAGACTGGCGAAAGTGGTCGTAAACTTTGGAGTAGGTGCTAGCGGTGAAAGTTTAGAGAAAGGCATAAGGGTACTGGAAACGATAAGTGGTCAAGTCCCTGTGAAAATAAGAGCAAAAAAGACAATAAGAGAATTTGGTATTCGTAAGAAAGAGCCTATAGCATGTAAGGTAACACTCAGAGGTGAAAAAGCGAAAGAATTCCTTAGGAAAGCTCTAGAGGCTGTAGATTTTAAAATAAAAGCCTCAAGCTTCGATGGTTATGGTAATGTGAGCTTTGGAATAAAAGAACATATAAATCTACCTGGCGTAAGATATGATCCCGACCTTGGAATATTTGGTATGGATGTATGCGTCTCAATAGAAAGACCTGGCTATAGAGTTAAGCGAAGGAAAATTCGAAGGGCACGTGTCCCTGAAAAACACAGAGTTCATCGTGATGAAGCCATGTTGTACTTAATGGAAGAATTTGGTGTAAAAATTGAAACGTGAGGAATAGGCATGAGTGAAGAAAGCAGGAAAAAATTTGGTAAAGGAAGCCGCGTATGTAGAAGATGCGGCACGCACAGAGCAATAATACGAAGATATGGATTGTTAATTTGTAGAAGATGCTTTAGGGAAATCGCAGAAAAACTTGGATTCAAAAAACTGGGAGAAAGGTGATACAAAATGCCTCTATTAGATCCTCTTGCCGATGCTCTATCAAGCATCATGAACCATGAAATGGCAGGAAAAAAGACAGTTATTGTGAAACCCGCTTCAAAACTCATAGGAGAAGTACTAAAAATAATGCTACAAGAAGGATACATAGTAGAATTCGAATACATAGATGATGGAAGAGCAGGAAAATTCAGAGTTCAACTCCTGGGCAGAATAAACAAATGCGGGGTTATTAAACCGCGTTTTTCAGTAAAAAGGAAAGATTATGAAAAATGGGAGAAAAAATTTCTTCCAGCTCACGATATAGGAATACTTATCGTATCAACATCTCAAGGTGTAATGACCCATAAGGAAGCCATCAAGAGAGGTATTGGAGGGCGTCTTCTTGCCTATGTTTACTAAAATGGTGATTTAAAATGGTTAAGATCCCCTATGTTAAATCCGAAGTCGAAGTCCCAGAAAATGTTAAAGTAATTATTGAGGGGAAAAGAGTAACTGTTAAAGGACCCAAGGGAACTCTTTCACGAACATTTAATGCACCAGTAAACATAACCTTAGATGGAAATATTGTTAGGGTTGAGGTGTTTTTCCCTAGGAAAAGGGAGAAGGCCATGGTTGGAACCGTGGCTTCACATATCAAAAATATGATAATTGGAGTAACTAAAGGTTTTGTATACAAACTTAAGATCGTTTATGCTCATTTCCCTATAAATGTTAAAGTTGAAGGTAAAAAAGTCTTAATTGAAAATTTTCTCGGTGAGAGAGCCCTTCGTATAGCAGAAATTGTAGGGGATGACGTAAAGGTAAGAGTTGAAGGCGACGACGTAATTGTCGAAGGAATAAACATAGAACATGTAGGGCAAACAGCAGCAAACATACAATTGGCAACAAAAATAAAGGACAAGGACCCAAGAGTCTTCCAAGACGGCATATACGTCTATGAGAAACACATTGGTGACGTTGTCAAACGAATAGCCTAGGAGGCCTAAAATAATGCTCAAAGAGAAACCATTGGAATTAAGGAAGAAAATAAAGAGTAAAAAACCCGACTTCATTAGATATGAAAGTTGGAGATATAAACGGGTTAAACCAAACTGGCGTAAACCAAAAGGAATCGACAGCAAGGTACGTAAAAAGAAAAAAGGCTGGATTAAGATGCCAGACATAGGCTACCGATCGCCAAAAGCTGTTAGAGGGCTCCACCCATCAGGATTTGAGGAAGTCATCGTCTATCGCCCAGAAGACCTAGAGGAACTGGATCCCACTAAACACGCTGTAAGAATCGCTCATACGGTTGGAACAAGAAAAAGGCTTGCCATCCTCGAAAAAGCTGAAGAACTAGAACTAGTTATATTAAACCCAACTGAGGAGGTTCGCAGAGGTGAAATTGAAGAGTCAGAGGAGATTGGCGTCTGAAATACTCAAAGTAGGCATTCATAGAGTTTGGATAGATCCTGAGTACGTTGACGAAGTTAGTATGGCAGTTAGACGCGAAGATATTAAACGCTTAATTAAGGATGGCATAATTCGCGCTTTACCCGAAAAAGGTGTATCAACGAGCAGGGCTAAAAAGCTTCGTGAACAGAAAAAGAAAGGTAGAAGAAGAGGTCCCGGAAGTAGAAAAGGAAGAAAAACAGCTAGAATGCCTAGAAAAGAAAGCTGGATGAATAAAATAAGAGCCATTAGAAGAAAGCTTAGAGAATTAAGAGATAAAAGAGTAATAACCCGAAGAGTTTATAGAATGCTATACATGAAAGCAAAGGGAGGAACATTTGCAAGTATTCGCCACTTAATGCATTACATAGAGGAACACAACTTAGCAAGAAAAGCTATGTTAGAGTAGGAGGGTTAAAAGTGGCAAAAGGCCCAAGGTACAGGGTACCTTTTAGAAGACGTAGAGAAGGGAAAACAGATTACTACCTAAGAAGAAAATTGGTAATATCCGGCCTACCAAGATTAGTTACTAGAAAAACCTTAAAACATATGATTGCACAAATTGTGATTGCTCAACCTGATGGAGATAAAACCCTAGCTTATGCTCATAGCAAAGAACTTGTACAAAAATATGGTTGGCTTAGTGGAACTGGAAACACACCTGCAGCATACTTAACAGGCCTACTAATAGGTTATAAGGCGTTAAAAGCCAATATTGAAAAAGCAATTCTCGACATAGGGCTCCACAGACCAACTAAAGGTAACAGAGTATTCGCAGCCCTCAAGGGTGCTGTAGACGCTGGACTAGAAGTTCCACACAAGGAAGAAATACTACCAGATGAATCCAGGATAAGAGGAGAACATATCGCAAAATACGCTGAACTATTAGAAAAAAATAATCCAGACCGATACCAAAAACAGTTTTCACAATATTTCAAGAGGGGGCTGGATCCCAAAAAACTTCCAGAACATTTTGAAGAGGTAAAAAATAAAATAATTTCGGAATTTAAGGAGGAAACGTGATGGAAAGCCGAACCATAGATATCGAAGAATGGAAACCTAGAACAAGAATAGGCCGTATGGTAAAAGAAGGACAAATAACATCAATTGATGAAATATTCCGCGCAGCTTTACCGATCAGAGAACCAGAAATAGTTGATTTCCTCCTCCCTAATCTTGAAGAAGAAGTTGTTGACATAAATCTAGTTCAAAGACAAACAGATGCGGGTGAACTATCAAGATTTAGAGCTACCGTCGTAATTGGTAATAGAGATGGTTACGTGGGTATAGGAGAGGGAAAAGCAAAAGAAATCGGACAAGCAATAAGAAAAGCTATAGTGGATGCTAAATTAAATATAATACCTGTTAGAAGGGGCTGTGGCAGCTGGGAGTGTAGATGTCATCACTTGCACTCTGTACCCTTTAAAGTTGAAGGTAAAAGTGGGAGTGTAAGAGTTATACTTATACCCGCGCCAAGAGGGACAGGATTAGTCGCAGGCGACGTCGCCAAGGTGGTCTTAAGACTTGCAGGAATCCAAGATGTATGGTCGAGAACATTCGGAGAAACGAGAACAGCACCAAACTTCGCTAAAGCTGTATATGATGCACTTAGAAAAACCTACAAATTCGTATCTCCTAAGGATTGGGAAAGAATCTAAGGAGGCATATCAATGCAAGAAAAAAAGAGATTTGCAGTAATAAGACTTCGAGGAAATGTTGGAATACGCGAAGAAGCAGAAGACACATTGAAAATGCTAAGACTCCATAAAGTTTACCATGCGGCCATTATAGATAATAGACCAAGCTATTTAGGAATGTTACAAAAGGTTAAAGACTACGTTACATGGGGGGAAATAAACGCGGAAACCTTAGCAGCGATGATGAAAAAGAGAGGAAGACTTATAGGAAACAAAAAATTAAACGACGAGGTTATCCAGAAATATACACCATACAAAACAATAGAAGAATTCGCAAAAGCAGTCGTTGAATTTAAGGCTGAACTTAGCGACATACCGAATCTCAAACCAGTATTTCGCTTACACCCACCAAAAGGTGGATTTAAGGGGTCAAAGAAAAGATCGTACCCTGACGGAGGAGAACTAGGATATAGAGGCAAAGCAATAAACGATCTACTCAAGAAAATGGTTTAAAGGAGGGTAATAAGATGGTGGTAAGAAGAAGGAGGAAAGCCAGAAAGTTTCGCGGTTCAAGAACTCACGGATATGGTAGAGTGGGGCAGCATCGCAAAGGAGGATCTCGGGGAGGAAAAGGACGTGCAGCTGGACGAAAGCATGGACATATGTGGTCCTACATAATTAAGTATGAACCCGACCGCTTTGGTAAACATGGTTTTCACCGACCGCAAGAACTAGTTCGAGAGCCCAGAACCATAAATGTGGGAGAATTAGATGAAAGAATTGATCTTCTACTCGAAAATAAAATAGCTGAATATAAGGAAAATGAAATTGTTATTGATGTAACTAAATTAGGCTTAGATAAGGTTCTCGGAAAAGGTAAAGTAACAAAACCCCTTATCATTAAAGCTAAATCATTTACAACATCAGCTATAAAGAAAATAGAGGGTGCCAGAGGCAAAGCAATAATCATTCATTAAATTTTATAACACAATATACCTCAAAATCTTATAATAATAGTAACAATATTGCTAGAGGGATTAACAATGGGAAAGTTCCTGAGGTTTTTCGCGCCATTTGTACGTTTTACACCAGAAGTTAAACCACCGGACCGAGATGTAACATTTAGGGAGAAACTATTCTGGACGGCCTTTGTACTAATTATATATCTACTTATGAGCAACATTCCGCTTTATGGAATTCCTCCTAAAGAAGCAGGATTTGATTATCTTTATTGGATGCGTGTTATATTAGCGTCTAAACGTGGAACCCTTACCGAACTTGGTATAGGTCCAATAGTTACTGCCGGCTTAATAATGCAGCTTTTAGCAGGATCAAGAATAATAGAAGTAGATTTTTCAGATCCCGAAGACAGAGCATTATTTACTGGAGCCCAAAAGGTACTAGCTATGATTATAACATTCTTTCAAGCATTTGCATACCTTTATGCCAAAGCATTTGGTCCGTTGTCTTTTGAAAACTCAGTAGCAGTGTTTTTACAACTTATAGCTGCAGGAATTTTAATAATTCTCTTAGATGAAACACTTCAAAAGGGATGGGGACTAGGAAGTGGAGTAAGTTTATTTATAGCAACAAACACAGCCGAATTAATCTTTTGGGGGTCATTTGCACCTCTCCCAACGCGACCTGAACCTGAAGGCGATGGTCTTTATCGGGGTGCGGTTTTAGCTTTCTTCCAGTTAATGATGGAAGCTGCTGGAACAGGAAAATGGCGTGAAAACCTTATCCACGCATTTAATCGTCCAAACAATCTGCCAGATATGAGCGGAGTCCTAGCTACGGTTGTGGTTTTCTTTATCGTCATCTACCTTGAAGCATTTAGAGTAGAAATACCAGTTTCATACGCTAGATACAGAGGGTTCAAAGGCAAATATCCAATAAAACTCTTATATGTCTCAAATATCCCGGTAATCCTAGTGCAGGCACTCTACGCAAACCTAATATTCTTCGGCCAACTCTTCTGGTCAAAATGGAAGGACTCAACAAATATTCTATTATCCCTATTTGTAAAGGCTCTTGGACAATTTGAACCAGCTGAAGAAGGCGGATATCTTGAACCTATAGGTGGCTTAATTTATTACTTAACTCCTCCAAGAAGCTTAGAAACAATTGCTACGGAACCTATTAGAGCAATTATATATCTTATAGTATTTGTTGCGCTCTGCGCCATGTTTAGCAGCGTTTGGATAGAAGTCTCAGGCATTGGGCCCAGAGATATAGCTTATCAGCTTCTTCAAGCTGGAATGCAAGTTCCAGGCTTTAGACGGTCGCCAAAAATCATAGAAAAAATCCTAGAAAGGTACATTCCAACAGTCACCGTATTAGGCGGGATCATTGTAGGATTAATAGCGGCACTTGCAGATTTCTTAGGAGCTCTAGGAACAGGAGTCGGAGTCTTATTAACCGTCGGAATAATTTATCAATATTACCAGATAATCGCCCAAGAACAACTAGCAGAGATACACCCAGCCTTAAGAGGATTATTAGGAATGGAATGAGGGAGAAATGATGATCGGCATATGGGCAAAATTAGTAACATTTGTAAGCCAACTTCTAGAACCCTACAAGTATCCCCCAAACTCAGCCATCTTTATATTAATGCTTTCCATTGCACTATCGGTTTTAATTTCAGTTGTAAATAGAATAATTCTCGACATAGACAAACTAAAACGATATGAAGAAAAAATAAGAAAATGGCGACAAATGTATTTTAAAGCAAAAAGAACTGGAGACAAGAAATTACTTATAAAAGTTGAAAGGCAGAGTAAATACATTCAAAGACTTCAATCAGAAGTTACTTCGGAAAGATTCAAACCTGTATTCATATACCTTATCCCGTTCTGGATACTGTTTTTAGTACTTAATAGTGTATATAAAAAATCAATTGTTGTGTTTTTACCGGTTGCATTGCCGTGGCTTGGAGACCAGCTCAATTTCTTCTGGTGGTATCTTCTCTGTAATTTCGCAGTTGGAGGACCTATTCAAAAACTATTTAAAGTAACTTAAACTACTATCAAAAAACTTAATAATTTCCAATTGCTGCTACTATGCTGCCCACGGAGGTACAAAAATGCCAGAACCACGCTATAGATCAAGATCTCTAAGAAGGAGATACCTGCGTACACCTGGAGGAAGAATTACAATACATTATAGGAGAAAAAGGCCCAACGTAGCGAAATGCGCGTTATGCGGCCAACCTCTCAGAGGAGTGCCGAGACTAAGACCAGCAGAGTTCAGAAAACTCACAAAAAGCCAAAGAAGACCGGAAAGACCTTTTGGCGGATACCTATGCCATAGATGCCTAGCATTAGAAATCAAAAAAGCCGTTAGAGGTATAACATAGCAATGAGCATCATAATCGCTATTAGCGGCCCTGCAGGAAGCGGAAAAACGACATACGCCAAAAAATTGGCAAAAGAATTAGGTTTACGTTATGTTTCAGCAGGGCAATTATTTAGAAAAATGGCAAGAGAGAAAGGGCTTTCTCTAGTAGAATTTAGCCGAATAGCGGAAAAGAATTATGAAATAGATAAGGAAATAGATAAAAGAACATTAGAGGAAGCAAGGAAAGGTAATGTGGTACTAGATGGAAGATTAACAGCATGGGTAACAAAGGATATTGCGGGTCTAAAAATACTACTCACGGCCCCTCTAGAGATAAGAGTGAAGCGTATAGCAAATAGAGATAAAAAAGACTATAACGAAGTCTTTAAGGAAACTGTTGAAAGAGAGCAAAGCGAATTAAAACGGTATAAAGAAATATATGATGCAAATCCTTACGATCTTTCGCTTTACGATGTCGTTTTAAATACAAGTAAATTCACTATAGATGCAGCAGTAAGGATCTTAAAGAAAATAGTAGAAGAGTATATTGCCTCCCACACCTCAATAGGATGAATCTAGCCCGGGCGACCTGCTAGATAACTGAGAGTGTAGGAGGTGAAACTGTTGAGTGCAATAGAAGTAGGAAGAATATGCGTTAAAACAAGTGGAAGAGAAGCAGGGAAAAAATGTGTAATCGTCGAAGTAATAGACAAAAATTTTGTCCTAATAACTGGACCCAAGAATATAACTGGTGTTAGAAGAAGACGATGCAACATCAAACATCTAGAACCAACTCCAGACAAAATAGAAATAAACAGAGGAGCAAGTGACGAAGAAGTCAAAAAAGCACTAGAAGAAGCAGGTAAACTTGAAGAGATGAGAGAAAAAATTAAAATATCACCAAAAATCATTTAAACTCCTATTTCTTTAATATTTTGAGAATAGACGGGTTTCCGTAACATAAGGTGAACTGTTTGAATGAAAGAAAACTACCATCAGATGTTAAAAGAGAAATTTTAATAAAAAGCGAAGCAGAGACAAGCCCAGGTTATGGCTGTCCACCTATCGAAAGACCCATCGAGGAGTACATAAGAAAGGGAGTCATAAATTTAGATAAACCAGCCGGTCCAACCAGCCACGAAGTTGTCTCATGGGTCAAAAAAATCTTAAATTTAAAAAAGGCTGGACACGGGGGAACATTAGATCCAAAGGTAACAGGTATACTTCCAATCGCATTAGAAGATGCCACAAAAATTATTCAATCGCTTCTTCCAGCTGGAAAAGAATACGTAACAATTATTCATCTTCACGGAGACGTACCAGAGGAAAAAATTAAAAAAGTTATTAAAGAGTTCGAAGGCCCTATATATCAACGCCCCCCGGTTCGAGCATCAGTAAAAAGACGATTAAGAATAAGAAATGTCTACTACATAGATATTCTTGAAATAGAAAGCCGCATTATTCTTTTAAGAATTGGCTGTCAAGCTGGAACCTACATAAGAAAAATTGCTCATGACATCGGAGAAGCCTTGGGTGTTGGAGCTCACATGGGAGAACTTAGAAGAACAAGAACAGGGCCCTTCAAAGAAGACGAAACATTAGTAACCCTGCACGATGTGGTTGACGCCTACCACTTTTGGAAAGAGGACGGGGATGAAACTTTCCTGAGAAGAGTCATACAGCCGATGGAAAAAGGCCTAGAACATCTGCCACATGTTTGGATTAGAGATTCAGCTGTAGATGCGATATGTCATGGAGCAAACTTAGCGGCTCCAGGCATAGTAAAGCTTCATGACGGCATAAAGCCCGGAGATCTAATTGCAATTTTCACTTTAAAAAACGAAGCTGTAGCCTTAGGAAAGGCGTTAGTGTCCTCAAAAGAAATGTTAGAGAAAAATCACGGAATTGTCGTCGACACCGAAAGAGTATTGATGGAGAGAGGTACGTACCCATCTTGGCACGAATTTAAGAAAGAACAAGAATCCTAATAACCAAATTTACTAAAATAATAAAATACAACGGAAGAATACAATATGTCCGACCACTACTTTTCAAAAACTCCCGTAGCCCCACTAAAAATTTACAAGATAAAGACTGTTCTAAAAGGAATAAACTTTGAATTTTTAACAGCTCCTGGGGTGTTTTCATACAAAAAAGTTGACAAAGGCACATGCATTCTAATAGAATCCATGGTTATTCCCGAAGAAGGATATTTGTTAGACCTGGGTTGTGGTTATGGAGTAATAGGTATAGTTGCAGCAAAAATTAACCCAAAGTTAAAAGTATATATGACAGATATTAATGAAAGAGCAGTCTGGTTAGCAAAGAAAAACGCTGAACTAAACCAAGTAAAAAACATAAAAGTATTACAGGGAGACCTATATAAGCCAGTAATCAACCAAAAATTTGATGCCATAATCACCAACCCCCCTATCCACGCCGGACTAAAAACAGTTTTTGAAATAATAGAAAAATCACCCAACCACCTTAATCAAAACGGAACCCTACAAATAGTAGCCAGAACTAAGCTAGGAGCAAAAAGAATAGCCGAAAAAATGCAACAAACATACAAGAACGTTAAAGAAATATCCAAAAAATCAGGATACCGCGTCTTATTATCTAGAAGAATTTATAAGACGTAAATATTTAACGAAATTATGCTATTTATTTTAAAAAAAATAGCGATAATCAGATGTGCGTGGTCTTTAAATACGCAAATAATGTTATATTAACAAAGCTTTAAAGAAAGATAATTAAAATGCCGGGGTAGCCAAGTGGACTACAGGTTCTATACCGGTTAGGGCGCGGGCCTGGAGTTTTAATAGGCACAAGATAGCCCGTGGCCCTCGCGGGCCGCGTGGGTTCGAATCCCACCCCCGGCGCCATATTTGCTTAAAAATTTGTTGTCCTTTATTTTGAGAACTAATAAGATTCCCTTCATTTTAATACTTTAAGATAAATGTTGCTACAAATGTTCCGATAAATTTAAAATTTGGTAAAATAGATAGCGAATGTTTTTGACTAGTTTGCAACAAAGCAAGATATTTGATGGTTTTTGGTAAAAAGGATACTTTAACTACACCTTTACTATCATAGATCAACGGGAATTCCGCGGTTACACTATCATATATGCAACAGAGGAAGAGCTCTGGCAAGGAAGTTTCAGCGGAACTGCGCAAGCCGTTTTCATAGTAATAATATTTTCTCCAGAGTTTTGGTGGGTAGGACTTCGAACCACTTTCGATGGTGAAGTGAATGGCAAATCTGGTACTATGGTTATCCAGTTAGTTGGTAAAAGAACATATTGGTACGGAGAACGGTTCCGGTGGTATAGTTACTGGATGATCATAAGCGGTACGGGTGAGTTAAAGAGTATTCGCGGACAAGGAACTTGGCGGGGACCAGGATTTGAAGGACCAGATGTACCAGGCTCAAGACCTGATATATACTATGAGGGAGAAATCCACTTCCATTAGTGGGGCAGAAACATATAGTGTTGTATTCGTAACATACGATAATTTTGTAGCTTTAAAACCTTTATAAAGGAAGGTTTTGCTACGTTAAATGAACTCGCTCGGGATGTGGGAGTTGTAATGACAAGCCCGAAAGAGCGAGGTTGAGCCAAGATAGATGTGTGGAGCCCCGTTTCCCGCGAAAGCCTCCCAATGAACCCAGAGGGAGGAAGGTTTGCTGACACAAAGTTATTAAATGTTCCGAAAGTAGCAGCAAACCAGAACGGGAACAATCTTAGCTGGCTATGCTAAAATATAGGTCTGGTTTCTTGATAACCAGCCTAAACCTTTTTATTTGTGCAAGTCTGTTATAATTGGATTATAAGAGTAATGATGCAAATAAGGAGGTATCTCTTAGACAAAGATTAAAGAACCAGCTAAAGTTAGCTGCAATCCAACCTGACGCTTGTTTCTATACG
>Ga0180301_10002986_pt1 | contig 13220 bp, 12 predicted proteins | sample GuaBasSediGuay16_FD_121797 | JGI IMG/M metagenome (GOLD analysis project Ga0180301, IMG submission 121797) | Subseafloor sediment microbial communities from Guaymas Basin, Gulf of California, Mexico - Guay16, Core 4569-2, 12-15 cm | ecosystem: Environmental > Aquatic > Marine > Hydrothermal...
AAGGCTTCTCAACTAAAAGATGAAATTGAGGAAGTTGAGGTAAGATTCGCCGTAGGAGAATTTGGCCGTAGCATTTATGAATCAAGAGTAAGCGCATTGCAGGGCTCCCTAAGAAGGATAGAAAAGAAACTCTCTGAAATCAGAAATTACATTGATGAGATAGACCTTAAAATATTCAAAATCTCTGAATTATTAAAAGAAGGCGATACTGAATATGAAAAACAATAAAATTAGTAAAAGATTTCCAAGTAGTACGATCTTGCCAAAAATGTTGGTTTTTCCTCTGATTTTATCTTTTTTAATGTTTTCACTTCTCGCTGAAGAATCATATTCTTCCCAGAATTGGGATGATAGTGATTTAAACGGTAGTTATGTGCTACAAAGAATTGAAAATAAAGCTTCAAGATCATACAACGTAACCTTGTTAATATGTGATTGGGACAAAAGGCTTCCTCTTCAAGGATTAAATATTTCCATTTATGACTTAAATGGGGATTTGATTTTTAATGGTATTTCCAATAGTACTGGATACTTAAGTGTAAAATTAGAGGAAAAACCTTACTTAATTATAGTCAGAAGCGACGATAGAATTGTCGGCTGTCAGACGATATATGTTAATGCATCTAAGGTATTCCTTATTAGAGTATGGGCTTACACACTAAAAATTACATGTGTTGATCTAGAGGGCGATTATCTGCCAAGTGTAATAGTTCTTCTTTATAGCCAATCATCTTCCTCAATTGAGTCTAGTATTAATAGAAGCTGGCAGCTTGTAAATGTAGCTAAAGCGGACGGAAATGGTACAGTGATTTTCAATAATGTTTGGAATGGAACCTATAAGATCGTAGTTGAAAACAGTAAAATAATTGGTGAGAAAATAGTAAATGTTACTAAATCAGATCACATAACCATAAAATGCAATAAAACCTCCTTGGAGATCAGAGTTGTCACGTCGACGCCTATAGAACGCCCTTTATCGAATGCTTCAGTTCTTCTGCAAGATAGTGTTGGACACCCATTCTTGAAAGGCTATACTGATGAGAATGGGTTTATTAGGTTCGATAATATATATGCAGATAACTATAGGATTTTTGTTGATTGGATGGGTGTGGAAGTTTTCTCTGGAGTAGTGAATACTAATACTACTAAAGATTTAAAAGCGAAAGCTTCAGTTTTTGAAGTTTCACTCCGCATTATGGGGCCCTATGGTAAGCCTCTCCCTCATTCAAAAATAGTCTTAAAAAAGATCTCCGGCAGATTAATCACCAAAATATTAGAGTTAAAGGCTGATGAAAATGGCTTTGCATTCCTCCTATTGCCCTCAGGAACATACGAAATTTCATGCCTTTATGGTATCTATTCTGGTGGAATAACCGTGAATTTAGTTGACAATTTTAGTGGAACAATACAGTGTAATATACATTCAAACGTTTGGCTTTTGTTGTTCCTTGTATCTCTGCCTTTATCTCTCCTCTCATTGGTGATAGAACGAAATAAACTCAAGAAACCATTAGAATATAAGCGTTACCAGAATATGTTGTCAAAACTCGAGTCAATGTATAATAGCGGTCTAGTTAAATACAAAATATATAGAAAGTTAAGAGAAGAGTATGAAGCAAAACTAATGGAATTGGGTGGGAGAAAAAGAAGATGAAAAGCAAATATTTGATAATGCTATTATCCTTACTAATTTTCTTTTTCGTATCATTCTGTTTTGAGGTTAGATGTCATGATGAACTTGCTAATGTCTGGCTAATATTATACGTGAGAGAGTATGGAACAGATCTCCCTATTGAGAACATCTCCATATCGGTTAAACTTCTTACTGCTTGGGGAGCTCTTGAAGGGGGTCAGCATGTAAGTGATGAATCTGGTAAAATCGAGGTTTATCTTGGAAAATTTGCTAAAGCGAATCTGCTTAAATCTCCATACCTAACAGGGTTAACTCTTTCAAATAATTATACATTGATTAAAGTAAATGATGTTTTTTTAGAAGATATAGATTTTTCAGCGCAGTACACACTGAAAGAAACCCAGTACTCTGATATGCGCGTTAAAGTCAGCCAAAAAATTTCTGAAACAGATATTTTCATTAAGATTGACTGCTGGGTTCTCAGAGGCAAATTAGTTGCGGTTTCAGATAGTGATCCAATAACTGGTGAAAGCTCCGTGATCTCCATCAAACCAGCTGTTAAAGCAGTTTTCAGAAACGGAACCTATGAAAGCTTCTATTTGATTCCACTTAATTATGAAATAACGATATCTTATATATCTGAAAATAAAATGGGATTCGCTTATCCAACTCTCAGACTTAAAGTGAATGAAAATACATCGTTCATAAATTGGATGTATTACGCAGCTCTCTCATATAAAGAGAGAGAAATGAACTCGATCAACGAAAAAATCGCTCAATTAAACTCTTTAGGTCTTCCCTTAGATCTAGAGACCAAAGAATGTAAGACGCTTAAAAACTTAGCCAGAAAGGTCCTAGGTCTCTACGATAAAAGAGAATATAGCGCTGCCCTTAACGGAATGAATCTTTTCGTTAATAGAAAAATGAGCTTGGAAAACTGGATATCAAATCTGAAAACTCTCGCAGTTGTGGGCGCCATATGCATAAGTCTCTTCGCTTACGGGTTATCCTCAATTTTTTCAAGTTTTCTCTTTGAAGAACCAGCTAAAAACAAGGAGCGGTTAGTAACCAAAACTCTCCTCTTTTCTTCACTAATGATATTATTTTCCCTAACTAATCCTTCATCAAAAATAGCATGCGTTATGATTATTGAAAAAGCGATTAATGCCTCCATTCCCGAGGCTGACTTATTCACAATTCTCTTAGGAACCTTTGTGATCAGTACATTAATATATTTTTCAATAGCATTGATTTCGGCTAAAAAGTCTCCGGTAACGAATCTAGCGTTACAGCTGGGTATAAGAAGTTTGAAAAGAAGACCCTTCAGAACAGTATTAACTCTCATCACCATAGTGATTATCGTATCATCCTCTATAATCCTCATAAATGTATCAGTCTCTAGGGGGAGCGAAATAAAGGGTTCTTGGCCAAGTACAAACATTTCAAGTTTAACAATAAGATCTAATCCTTCGGCTCTAATTAAGCTGAGTATGTACGATATGAGTTGGATCAAAAAGCAGGAATGGTGTAGCAAGATCACCTATATGGAAGAAATTTCTCAACTAGAATCCTTAGGCGAAGGCCAAATTATGCGTAGGAGTATTCTCACAACTGAGGACAAATTTAAAAAGATTGTTAACGTAATTTTTGTAGATCCCGAATTTATGAACGAATATTATAATTTTTCTAGATATGTTAGAGGTTTCTGGAAAGATTTCTCTAGAGGCAAAAAGGTGATCATTCTGCCAACAAATTACGATATTGCCATCGGAGATTACGTGACATTGAGTGTTAACGAAATATTAATGAGGGGGCTGTATTCCCTCCCCCTTGGAACTAGAGAACTAGATGTACTTCAAGTAATTGGTAAATTCGATCCTTCACAACTAATAAAATTGAAAAAAATGGATAACAGTTCATTGTTCAATGATCCAGCAAATACTGTTTTAATTCCCATAGATGCAATTAAAGATTCTTCCGTCGCCATTTCCGAAATTAACGTAATAATACCGGCAGATTTTGACCCTGTAACCGTAGCTAAGGAGATAGCTTATTCACTGGGGGTCCCAGTAATAGCGAACAAAAATGGTTTTTCCTTTCTGGTCGAATGGTCTATTAAAATTTCGGTCGCAGGTTTCATACAATATCTTGTTCCAATAATTATAGGGGGTCTAATGATGTATATAACTATGGCTTCCGTTTACGAAGAGAGAAAAAGAGAATTATTCACGCTGGCAACTCTAGGATTAGACCCACATAATACTCTCCTAACTTTCATCATTGAAACATTGCTTTTCGGATTGTTAGGGACATTTATAGGATTTTTCGGCAGCTATATTTTAGCATTAGCTATATCTCACCTATCTTCTTTGCTTGGAGTTACATCTCCAATCGTCCATATTAACTGGTCGGTCTTCACAATCTTTGTAGCTCTTTTCACTGGTATTGTAATGACTTTTCTTGGGGGTTATATCCCATCTATAAAAGCTCAAGGCTTAAGCTTACTTGGTAGAACAAAAATACGTGAGCTGGTGGGTGAATTAATGATTGAGGGAGATAACATTACCTTCACATTACCCATAAGAGAATCTCTGCGAAACAGTGAATTACTATATGGTTATGCTAGAGAAACACTTAAAAAATTGTCTCTCGTAGATTCCCACTCAATTAAGGGCGAAATTTATGGAGATGGCTCATTCAATATATCATTTGTTGCCATAGGGCCTAGAGGAGATGTTTTTATACCCTGCACCTTAAAAGGTGAAAGAGATAAGGATGTCTTAACATTATCCGTAGTTTTTCCAAGATCATATATGGAGTACGAGCAAATAAGACGGGTTCTTCGCGATTTAGAAGCGTATATGATCGGGTTCTCCGCTTGGCGTGACATGCAATTAAAAATGAAGATTGTTAGAGAAGCTCCTAAGAAGCAGAAGACGATGGATGAAATTTTGGAAGAAGTAAAATATGTAATGGAGCAGATGAAGGACTTTAGTAAAAAACTTAAGATTCTTGAATCTCAAAAAGAGAGACTTACAGAGGAAATATACAATGAGTTTAGACAGAAATACCTTAGAATGCTCGAAGAAAAATTTAAGACCTTAAGATCCATGACGATAGGTTTAGAGCCATATTTAAGCCAGATACGAGAAGAAATTAAAAAGATAAATCTTGAGATTGAAAGAGTTACAATAGCTTACAATCTCGGTGAAATAAACGAGGAAGAATACATCAAAATTTGCAGTCCTATGCAGAACAAATTAACTATGCTTAAGAGTAAACTCAAGGAACTGGAAGAAATCTTTGATTTTCTTAAGAAGCCTATGGAAATGATTTAGAAAATATGCCAAGATAGTCTAGTTTTTAAATAAACATTTATTCTATTTCTGAATATTTATGAAGTATGAAAAAATGTTCCTTTAATGAGGCTAAAAGACTTGTTAGAAAACTTGTAGATGTGAAAGGTTTTCCAAATGATGAGTCAGCTTTAACACAGAAGCTTCTTTGGGCTTTTGTTGAGCTAGGTGAGGCGGCGGACGCCTATAAGAAGGGCGAGGATTGGATTGTTGTTAGTGAAGAGCTTATTGATGTAATCTTTTATATACTGGACTTCATAGGTCTTGTGGAAAAAACCCAGAAAATCAAAATTGATGTAGACCGTCTATTTCTCGAGAAATGGAAAAGAAACATGGCTAGACCTAGACAGTATGGTCAAAAAAGAGATATCCAACAATGATAATTTATACTCTTCCACTTTCTACTTTCTATGAATCCGCAAGAGCTTTCACTTTTAATAGGTTTTCTAAATCGCTTCTTCGAGAATCCTTTGGCGTTTCAAGTATTAATGGTAACTCAGCAAGCCTGCTTCTCAATATATTCCTAAAACCTCTCTCCCCAATTTTCCCTAAACCTATATGCTCATGTCGATCTATATGCGAGTTTAAGTCGCCGCGGGAATCATTCAAGTGAACGAGCATAATTTTATTAAATCCTATAATTTCTTCAATTTTTTTAATTGTCTTTTCTACAGCTTCCTTCGTTCTTAGGTCATAGCCCGCCGCGAATGCATGACATGTATCAAAACAGACTCCAATCTTATCCGAATAGGCTGATTGTTCAATAATAAATTGAATATCCTCAAAAGACCCACCTACGCTATTTTTTCCTCCACAAGTATTTTCAAGTAGAAGCATAATCTTTTCTCCGGTAGCTGAAAAAGCTTTATCGATTGCTCTGATTATTCTTTCTAGGCCAATTTTAACTCCATAACCCAGATGACTCCCAAGATGAGTCACCAAATAAGGAATCTTTAATTTCTCGCATCGCCTCATCTCGTTTGTCAAGGTTTTGATGGATTTTACATATACATCATTTTTAGGCGAAGCTAAATTTGATAAGTAGGGCATGTGACTAAAGACTGGTTTTATATCATTTTTTTTAATTTTATTTATGAAAGCTTTGATCTCTCCTTCTCTAAGCGGTCTAGCTTTCCATCCACGAGGATTTCTAGTAAATATTTGAAGAGTATTGCATCCGATTTCCAGCGCTCTATCAACCGCTTTATCAATAGAACCTTGAATCGACATGTGAAAACCTATTCTCATCAAGCGGCACCCTTAAAAGGATGATCCTCAGAAATATTTAAAGCTCTCCTACTTTAGAGAAAGCTCTAAAAAAGAGGGCGATAAAGAAGAAAGTTTATTGAAGCAATTTTTTATCTAGGTTCTCCCAGTTCCTCTGATGGCGCCCTTAATGTTGGTAGCTCTGGGAATTTCTCTCTCATTCTCTGCTCAGCAACTATAGCTGCTTCATCAAGAATCTTTTGAGCCTCTTCACTGGCAGTCTCAAAATCTGGCGTCATACCTGTTGTCTGACTTGCTTCAATCATTATCTCATCAAGTAATATGCCTATTTCATTAAATTCACGTTCAGCTCCAGGAAAGATACCAGCTACACCGCTACGTATGCTTTGAAGAACCTTTCCGACTGGAGCTAAAGCGGCTGTAACATTACCCAACTGCGTTACTGTTCTAAGCCTTAACGCCACTCTTTCTAGGGCTAATTCAGCGTTCATCATAAAGTTTGTCATTTTCCTAATTTCAGCTAGCTCATTCGCATAGACCTTTGCCCTTTGCATTTCACGTTTGGAGTAGGCTTCGACAACTTTCTGGAAAAGTGCTTTATCCCTTTCAGTTAGCATATTTATGGCGCCATTTAAATATTGAATTTGCGCTTCAACCCGTCTAGCTGCTAGCTCAATTTTCTGTCTCAATGGAGCTCCCGGTCTAATTAAACCCTTTATTCCAGTCTTTGGTTTTTCCCAATTTTCGGCGAACTTTGACACTTATATCACCTTAATGCTCTCGAATATTTATGGGCTTCACTGGAGTATTATAATCCTTCTTAATATGCCCAGATTTACTTAATTGTTAAGATTCTTCATATAGGCGCTTAAACGATCCGTTCTTCTCTAACTATTTAAGACTGCAAACAGCTTTTGCCGCGATAATTTTTTAAAAGATGCTGTAAAAATCTGTTCTCGTGAATTTATTTACTTAAAAAATTTAAGCAGTAGATTTCCTATCGCGTTTTATGTCATTACCTTTCTTTTTATACTCTTCAATTATCTTTCTTTTTATATGGGATGAACTGCTGAGTTCTCCTCCCTCAAACTTCCCTATCCTAATGACTCTTATGTTAAGATTTTTTTCTCTTACATATTTCTTCAGTTTCTCCTCTACTTTTTCTTTATCGTAACCTAACGCTATTATGTCTGGTTTGATTCTTTCTATAACTTTAATCATATCCATTTCTTCATAGCCTAATATTGCTTCATCGACAACCTTCAATGCTTCAACTATAGCTCTACGCTGATCTTCCGGAATTATAGGCTTTCTTCCCTTTAATTTTTCAACAGTTTTATCTCTAGCAACAATAACAATTAATCTAGAGTTTTCACCACCAGCTTTTTTAGCATTAGTCAAATAATATACATGTCCATAATGTAGAAGATCAAAAGTCCCTTCAGCCAGCACAATACTTTTTTTACTGTTTTTAAGGTTACTCATTCCCTGCTTTTCTCCTACCATTCGAAACTGACGAGGCTTAACATCCGTAAAGCATCCAGAAGCCCCTCACAATAAGCAATAGAAGCTAAACTCACCTCATATTCTTTTCTCCTTAAATAGTATTTAGCATCCTCAAGATATCTTTCAGCTTCCTCAACAACTTCTTTTACGACATTCTTTCCAATGGAAATAGACTTCTCTATAATCTTCAAATCTTTAAGTGCTCTTTCAGTTTTAGATATATATTTTCGCACTTTTTCTTCGACAACGTTTTTCATCCAATCATCCTCCTAACCCACTTTGGTGCCCCAGCTAAATTGATCAAAGCTTCCGCCTCCATAAAATGAAGTCTTTCAGCTGGAATAATAAGAGAATGAGGCGGATTGCCAAAATCAAAGTTGATGAGATTTTTGAAGGAATCAGCTTTTACGATAACATTTTCCGATCCTGCTCTTGCAATGCCGACGGCAAGGCTTTCCTCATTAATAACATTACGCTTTTTACCCTTCTCTAGCTCTAGTAGAATCTTTAAAGCTTCTCTAATCTTCATGTATTTAGCTTCATCAGCCTTAATATCTAGAAAACATAAAGTGTGTAGATCTCTAAATTTATTTTCAGCTATCACTAGATATGGTGTCTGAGATATCCGGTTGCCTTCAGGAAATGGTATGGTCACACTTTTACCAAACCTGTAATTCTGCAATCCTGAAAGTCCTATAGCAGCTGATATTATTGATGCGCCATGAATTATTTTCGTCTTTATGCCCATCTTTTCAGCTTTCACTCTAATAGCTAGATGAGTTGTCGCAATTAATGGATCCCCAGGAACTAGAAAAACAACCTTCGCGTTTCTAGCCTTTTCAAGAATAATTCTACTATCCTCATCCTCAATATCTCTTCTCGAAACAACGATCAGATCCCTCCCAGAAATCCTCCTAAAACCTTCAATACTAAAATCCGGCATCAAACTAGTGTAGAACTCAACGAAAACATAATCAGCTCTTTTAACCTCCTCTAACCCACGAAGCGATATATCCAAGCAACCATAAAGTCCTAAACCAACAAAGATTAACTCACCCATAGATGCCTCACACCATATTCTTCTAAAAAAGAAAAAGTTATTAACTATTCAGTTATCTATCTCATATTTGAAAAATGCGGTGGGCCCGTAGCTTAGCAAGGCAGAGCGGCGGATCCGCAAAAAGCGGGGCTGAAGCTCTTAAAAGTGCTCTCCCATAAGAGGGGACACCCGTAAAAGCGCTCTATTTAATGAAGAGCGTTTCGGGAAGGTCGAGGGTTCAATTCCCTCCGGGCCCGCCAAATACTTTTCTCCTAAATTATCTATTTAGGCTCGTGTGATTGTAAGATTTTAGGAGGATTATAGTGGAGTTAGTTTTTGTTCCGGATTAATAAGCAATTAAAAAACTATTTAAGAGATTTAACTCTATTCTTAAAATTATATGGGCGTGCAAAAATTTGCATCTTACCTAAGGAGATGATGGAGATGAATGGTGAGGAAGGTTCAGAAGATGAGGAAAACAGTCCTAGACATGAGCCTAAATCTCTTAGAAACTTCAATCTTAAATTGGGAGCCATTATTTTTAACTCTTAATTGTTCATTTATCTACGTGTCTGCTTACTTTTTATCCCAATTTTACTGTGATAATCTTCTAGGAGTTTTCCTTTTATGAATGATGTTAATCATTCTTCTCAGGATTCTTTCTTTAAAACTTTTAGGGAATGTTTATTGTCATTTAGCTTTGATATTGCTGGTTTATTAGCTGGCGTAATCCTTGCCTCCCAAACTAATATTTTCAGTTTTTCACCATGGATCATTATAGTTTATCCAGCGATTTTAAGCGCTAGGGGCATGATAGGTGGAATATTTACTGGTAGATTGAGTACTGCTCTTCACGTTGGCATAATATATCCAAAGTTTATTGGAAATACCAAGGCGTTCCATAAACTTTTTGAAGCAATAATTGTGACGACATTAATGACAAGTCTGTTCATGAGTTTAACGGCTATAGTTTTTGGCTTCCTTCTTTGGGGAATAAGTATAACTGATTTTCTAAGCCTCGTATTATTTCTGATGGGAACAATGGCTCTTGGACTAACAATATCTTTAATCACTATAATTGTTTCCTTTGTTTCTTTTAAGAGAGGTTTAGATCCGGATGTCGTCGTTTATCCCATAATGTCCACAACCGCAGACATAATGATAACAGTCTTCTATGTAATTACAGCTACTCTATTTTTTCTCTTTGGCGAAATTGGAAGAAACGTGATAGTTGTTATTGACGCTTCTTATTTAATTTTATCCTCCTTCATACTTTTGCGCAATATTCATAATAGAGAGTTTATAAACGATATAAAAGAAGTTCTTTTAACGTTAATAATAGTGGCGTTTATAGTTAACTTTACTGGCACTTTCTTAGGTAAGATAAGTGCTATCGTTAAGAATAGAAGGGAAGTGTATACGATTTATCCCGCCTTGATTGATACGATAGGAGATGTGGGCTCCGTTGTTGGCTCAGTAGTAACAACAAGATTAGCGCTAGGTTTTCTTAATCCATCTCTAATCGCTATAGGCAGAATCAAGAGGCAAATATTGAGTTCGTGGTTAGCTTCAATAATAATTTTTATTTCCCTATCATTTCTATCATTACTGTTAAATGGCGTCTTGGAGGCTTCATTTCTCATTAGCTTTACATACATTCTGCTAATAACAAATGTCATTGCTATTCCTATCATAGTCATTATTTCATATACTATTTCAATCCTCGCCTTTAAAGGAGGTTTTGACCCTGACAATTTTGTTATTCCAATAGAAAGCTCCTTAGCCGATAATGTGACAACCATCGCATTATTTGTCGCTATACTTTTACATTAACAACGTGAAAAATAGGTAGATTTAAAATATCCTTTGAAAATAATTAGAATTTAGGGAGCGAGACAACTGAATATGCATAGAAAGGAGAAAATTACATATCAACCTGTATCAGCAAGAGAGCTTCTCTTAGAAATGAAAAACCTCAGTGAATTAATGATTGACTTAGCCTATTCAGCCGCATTATTTAATGATAAAGAGCTTGCTGAAGATGTTATTGAACTTGAAGAAAGAGTAGATATGTTAGCTTACCTCCTGAATATGGAGATAATGATAGCGGCGAGAGATGTCGAGGATGCAAAGGCTCTGTCAGGTGTTGCAAGAGTTGCTTCGGCGGCGGATAAGATTTCAGATGCGGCTGGAGACATGGCGGCAATAGTTTTACAAAATATTGGTGTACATCCAATTATAGCAAAAATATTTGATAAAGTTGAAGAGAGACTGGCGAGAATTAGCGTTCTTAAAAACTCGCCTATAATCGATAAAAAGCTAGTGGATTTGGATTTAGCTTCGATGGGAATTGATGTGATAGCTATCCGTAGAGGCGGAGATTGGATAATAGGTCCAAAGGATGAGGAAATCATCAGAAATGGAGATATTTTGATCGTGCGGGGGACTCAAACTGGTATAAATGAATTTAAAAGGGAGGCTGGAGATAAATCTGTGAAAACTGGCGAGACGGAATCCAAAGCGCTAAGGAAAGTGGAAAAATTCAAGGAAATAGTTGATAGATTCGCTGAGCTTAAGAATATTTCTGAGCTCATGATTGACTTGGCCTACTCGGCGCTTATGCTGGACAGTAAAGAGCTTGCTGAAGAGGTATATGCTTTAGAGGAACAAATGGACAAGTTACATACAGAGTTTGAACTACTAGTTTTATCAAGCAGATTTAGTAAAAGCGAAATAAAAGGTATACTTGGGCTTGTAAGGCTTGGTGTTGCAACTGAAAAAATATCTGATGCGGCAACTGAAATAGCTGAAGTTATCTTGAGGGGAATTGAACCGCACCCAGTTATAAAGATGACTATTGAAGAGGCTGAAGAAACAGTCGTATATGTTAGAGTCAGCGAGGATTCGCCTTTAGTTAATAAAACTTTAAAGGAAGCACGTATACCTGAAGAAACGGGAATGTGGGTTCTTGCTATAAGAAAGAAAGACAAATGCATCAGGCCTAAATCCAACACTAGAATCGAAGCTGGTGATGTACTAATAGCATCAGGTTACTCGGAGGGAAAGGAAGATCTAATTAAACTAGCATCCCCTAAGATGGAGAATCTTGAGATAAACAATCGTGAATATAAAGAGTAAATTAAACCGAGGTAAAACTATGATTAAAATTCTGGTTTGCTTAAACGAAGTGAAAGTTAGCTACTACCTATTAAATTAATTCTCTTTTCTTCATAATTACTTTAACTGTTAGGATTGCAAGAAGTCCGGTTGATATTACAAGTATGAACGGAATCAATATGTTAAATGGAAATAAAATTGTTGTTTTTTCTCCTTCAATAAAGGTATCCATTTTACCATAGATTTGAGCTGCTTCGCTTAAAGATAAATTACGTGTTACATTATTCACATTAAGCGTGTAGGTTTTCTCATTTTCTCTCGTCGCCGACAAAGTTTGAGCTGTGATCGAAATCAACGTTGGAAAATAAATTATTAGGGGAAGTAGCATAACCATGATTCCCAGGAAAACCGCGGCGAATGAGTAAAACATAATTTTCTTGAACATTATTCTTCAAGAATAATATTAGAGAGGAAATTTGCATATATTTCTATATTCTAGAACAGTCAAATAATTTATTTGAGGAGAATTGCTTATGGCCAGAAAACTGGCTATAGGTGTAGATTTAGGTGGAACAAACGTTAGGGTTGCATTAGGAGATAGCAATGGACAAATACTAAAGAAAATTCATGAAAGAACCGATAAAAGTAGAGGTCCTAAAGGCGTAAGTAAACAAATAATCAGAATGATTAACTCACTTATAGCTGGGAAAACTATCATGAAGAGAATTGAGGGAATAGGTATAGGTTCAGCTGGACCACTCGACATTAAGAGAGGCGGTCTAATGAAGCCTACAAATCTGCCATTCAATTTCGTTCCACTCATCAGACCGTTGGAGGAAGAATATAACCTGCCAGCATACTTACTTAACGATTGTGTCGCCGCAGTTATGGGTGAAAAACACTTCGGCTTAGGGAAAAATCACGATAACCTTGTTTATATAACGATTAGTACAGGTATAGGCGGAGGCATTTACGTTGACGGGCACTTACTAATAGGCAAAGATGGAAACGCTCATGAAATTGGCCACTTCACAATAGACTTTGAAGGCCGACTTCTCTGTGGTTGTGGAAGAAGAGGACATTGGGAGGCTTATTGTTCCGGTAATGGAATTCCAAATTATTCTAGGCTCATTATTGAGGAGGAGGGACTGATGAAAATTAAGGATAGCAATCTTATAAGAGAGATCCGCAAGAACGGTTATGCTAACATAACAGCTAAAACAATCTATGATTATGCTAAAGCTGACGATAAAATCGCGAAATTAATAGTTGAAAGAATCGGCATTCTAAATGCTATTGGTTTCGCATGCGTGGTAGACGCATATGATCCAACTCTGATAAC
>Ga0180301_10002991_pt1 | contig 13212 bp, 5 predicted proteins | sample GuaBasSediGuay16_FD_121797 | JGI IMG/M metagenome (GOLD analysis project Ga0180301, IMG submission 121797) | Subseafloor sediment microbial communities from Guaymas Basin, Gulf of California, Mexico - Guay16, Core 4569-2, 12-15 cm | ecosystem: Environmental > Aquatic > Marine > Hydrothermal...
ACTCAAGAGAAATTCACAAACTGGAAAACTGCGATGAGAAACAATCACACCAATCGGGTGCGAAATGGAAATCTTTCCCATTTCCCGTGGCAGATTTAAAGACAATCTCCCGCTTGGCACGTTTAGAAAAGCAATTTATGCTCCCGAAAGTCTATACTCCCTCCAAAGTTGAAAAAAGATGGTCGGAAAAATGGCAGGAAGAAAAATTGTTTCTGCCAGACAAAAATTCCGAAAAAGAGACTTACACAATAGTAATTCCACCCCCAAACATCACCGGAGCGCTCCATATGGGACATGCCTTGAACAACACTTTACAGGATGTTCTGATTCGCTACAAAAGAATGACGGGCTTTGCTTCTTACTGGGTTCCGGGAACCGACCACGGCGGTATAGCCACCCAGAACATTCTTGAAAAACAATTGAAAGCCGAGGGAGAAACCAGGGAGGATTTGGGACGCGAAGATTTCCTGAAGAGAATGTGGCAATGGTATGAAGAATGCGGGAACATTATATTGCGGCAACTTAAAAAATTAGGTTGCGCCCTGGACATAAGCAAGGAAAATGTCCGCTTCACAATGGACGAAAAAAGGAAGAACGCGGTATTTGCCGCCTTTAAGGATTTATGGGACAAGGGATATATTTATCCGGGAGAAAGAATCATAAACTGGTGCCCCCGCTGCAAAACCGCCCTGTCCGACATAGAAGTGGAATACGAAGAGCAAAATTCAAAACTGTGGCACGTTCACTATCCGTCAGAGAACGGCGGAAAGGGACTGATAATAGCGACCACGAGGCCCGAAACAATGTTAGCCGACACAGCTGTGGCGGTGAACCCAAAAGATGAAAAATACAGGAGCCTTCTGGGCAAAAAACTTTCGCTTCCCCTGACCGGCCGTAAAATACCAGTGATAAGCGACGAATCCGTAGAAATAGGTTTCGGGACCGGCGCGCTCAAAGTTACTCCCGGCCACGATCCGCTGGACTTTGAAATAGGAGAAAGGCACAAACTTGAAAGATTACAGGTTATATCCTTTGACGGTCTTATGATAAATTGCCCGGAAAAATACAAGGGTAAAAAAGCCATTGAAGCCAGGAAAATGATAGTCAGGGATCTTGAAGAAGCCGGTTACCTGGTCAAAGAAGAACCCTATAAGCATTCCGTAAGCACTTGCTACCGCTGCCATGCTCACATTGAACCTCTCATATCCGAACAATGGTTTGTGAAAATGAAGTCCCTGGCCGCTCCGGCGATAAATGCGGCAGAAAGCGGCGAAATAAAGTTTCATCCGGAGAACTGGAAAAAACCATTCCTTCAATGGCTTGAAAACATACAGGACTGGTGCATCTCGCGTCAAATCTGGTGGGGGCACAGAATACCGGCATGGTATTGCCTTAACTGTTGCAAAGGATATTTATCCACACTATCATTCGGAGACAAAGATTCTGAAAACCGAACTTATGAAATCCTCCCCGCAAACATTTATCCTAATAATAGAAAAGAGCTTTTTAAACACGGGCTCATAATAATCTCCAAAGAGAAGCCGTCTTCCTGTCCTAAGTGCGGCGGAAAGAAATTTGAGCAAGACCCCGATGTTCTGGACACATGGTTTTCTTCGGCTCTCTGGCCCTTTTCCGTATTCAATTGGCCGGAAAAGACGAAAGACCTTGAAAGGTTTTATCCGACTTCCACCCTCGTTACCGGTTATGAAATACTCTATTTGTGGGTGGCCAGGATGGTCATGAGCGGATACGAACATATGGGGAAAAAGCCCTTTTCCCATGTATATATACACGGAACGGTAAGAGACAAAAAAGGAAAAAAGATGTCCAAGTCACTGGGCAATGTTATAGATCCCCTTGAAATGATGGCTAAATACGGCACGGACGCCATGAGGTTTTCTCTCATAACACAGGCTATAGGCGGAAAGGATATTCCGTTTTCTCAGGAAATGCTTATCGGAGGAAGAAACTTCGTAAACAAAATTTACAATGTCATGCGATTCATTTTGATGCATATTGACGAAAATGAGAAAATCAAAGCGCCAATTCCCCCATTTTTTGACATCTCCGACAGGTGGATATTCCACCGTTACAACGAAATGATAAGGAATTTTAGAAACTGCATGGAATCTTTCGACGCCTCAAACGCCCTAAACCACGTATATTCATTTATCTGGGACGATTTTTGCGATTGGTATATTGAACTGGCAAAGCCGCGTCTTGAGACAGAGGAAAGGAAAAATGTTTTCGCCATCATCTTTAAAATTTTTTCCGGCGCGCTCAAGACCCTTCATCCGTTCATGCCCTACATAAGCGAAGAATTGTATCAAAATATCAAGAAATATTTAGTTTCCCCGCGGAAGTTTTTGCTGGATGAGGAAATTGACAAATTCTTTCCGGAACTTACAGATGAAGCCGCTCTGGAAGAAATGACGAAGGTTATGGACATTACAAGCAAAATACGAACCCTGCGCTCGCAATTTTCAATCCCGCCGGCGCAAAAAATCAAAGCGCTTATCTCTTCCCCGGACGCACGTCTTCGCCAAACAATCTCAAGAAATACTTTCAGGATAAAGCATCTTTCCAGACTCTGCTCCATTGAAATAGGCGAAATGCCGAAGCCGCCAGAATCAGTTTGCGCAATAAGCGGTGCGGCGGCCATATATCTACCTATAAAAGGTATCATAGACATAGAAAGAGAAAAGACCCGTCTGCTTAAAGAACTAAAAAAGAGTATTTCTCAAGCAGAATATGCAAAAAACAAGTTGAACGATAAATATTTCAGGGAAAAAGCGCCGAAAAATGAAGTTGAAAAAATGAAGCAGAGGAAACGCGAAGCTGAAGAAAAAACAGCAAAACTTAAATCCTTTATTGCGGAACTGGAATAATGGCTTCGAAAATCAGATTCTGGCTAAACAAATACTGGATAAGAAAAGACAGGGAACAATATTTCTTAAGCGGTGTTATAATAACTTCTGTCATAGCTGCTTTTACCGCTTCCTATTGGCATTTCTCGGACAGAATCAACCTGACTGAATCTAAAATCCAGATAAAAACAACCAAAGGACTGGAACGGAAAAAAGAATTTGAAAGGTTCAAGGAAAGCACGTACATATCCGAAAAAGGAATTGAAAAGTATTATCGACCGGATCAATATATTCCGGTTCCGAAACCCGAAACAGATGAAGATGAAACTGGCAATTAAACTGCTTTTTTTTCTTATTCTTGCCATAAAACCGGCTCTTGGTCTTGCCCAAACGGCGCCTTCTCCTTTCAATAAAGCGGTGGGCGACAAAGATTATAAATTGGAAAAACAGGCTGTAACCCTTGACTATTCGGATGTGGACATAATAGACGCGCCAGCATTCGGCGGGCTGATTATATTTCCGAAGGACAGATGGAAAAACTGGGTGGCGCGCGGAATTTACACGACCCTGGTCAATATTCTGCTGCTAATCTTAATCGCGAGCTTTCCAAAAAGCAGCGAAGTTAATATCATAATATCCTACCTTCTGACTGGCTCAAGTTTCACTGTTTCAATATGGATTTCTTTTTTCGGTTTGCTTCTGTTCAGATTGAACGCCTTTTCCGCCGGGATTTTCTTCCTACCTTCCGCCCTCATTTTCCTCGGATTTGGCTACTTCTTTCTGCTTAAAACCAAAAAGTCGGATATATCGCTGGCAGAATTTAAGGAATCTTTCAGGAAAATGGAAAAAGCCGCGCATGAAGATCCGCGGCTTATTTCAGTGCCGGGCTTCCCAAGCGACTGGCCGGAAGAAGATTTTTTGAAATAAGGAACCGCAAAAAACGAAGCGCAAAGGGCGCAAAAGAATTTTACCCCGTAGGTTGGGTTTAGTGTGGTTTTGGCGGAGGAACCTGCGGGGTAAAATTCACGCAGAGTTTTATATCCACCTGCCCGATTCACACTCCCGCAGTGGGAGTGGACTAAGCGCCTTGTTGCCTTCTTTAAAGCAGAGCAAGCTCTGCGACTATAATTTTATTCTTATCTCTAAACTCTAAACTCTAAACACTCAACTTTCCACTTTGTCTTTTTTTGCGTCCTTCGCGCTTAGTTTATTTTCGCGACCTTTGCGCCTTCAGAATTGCATCCAGAAGCCAAACCGGTGCACATCCCCTAACTCCCCAAAAGGCAGATAGGCATAATCAATCCCGATCCCGGATACTTTAAGACCAAAACCCACGCTCAAGCCAACCTCATTACCCAAATTGGAAGTGTCGTAGCCGAATTTATATCCACATCTCAGCGCTAATGCCTCCCTCATCCAGTACTCGCTCGCAAAAGCCGCGTAAAACTTTTCATCATTGAAATACTCGTTCACCTCGGCCAAAAGATTGAGTCTCGGAGAGTACCTGTGGGCGAAACCAAACTTGAAATCCAACGGCAGGGGGTCCCCCTCGTCCTCATACTTCATCTCGGTGCCAAGGTTTTGAATGACCATTGAGAAATTAGTCTTCTCGCTCATCTTATAAATGACCCCTGCGTCCACAGCCACTGCAAAAGCGGAGCTTGAATCAATATCAGACTTGACAAACTTGAGCGATACCCCCACATCCACATTCTCCAGGATTTCGGGCATTCCGTTTTTCCTGGCAAAAGCAAGAGTAAGCGCCATGTCGGTAGCGTCAAAATCGCCAATTTTTGGCACTATGCCAACGGCATCCGTTGTTCCCCTCTTTTCTATGCCCGTAATGCTCAAAGCGTTTATTCCAATTCCAAACCTGTTTTCTCCCAGATTGCAGGCGTACGAAAAATCGCCCATTTTGGAATCCTGCAAGTAGCTGGTGAACCCGAAGCCCATTTCTTTTTTATTGGAAGAGGCAAGACCCGCCGGATTTAAAAAAATGGCTCCCGAATCGTCCGCCAGAGCGCTATATGCTCCGGCAAGGGCAAGCGCCCTTGCATTCATTGAAACCTTGAGGAAATTTGCCGCCGTTGTTCCGGCGCCCCCGGCAGATAAGAATACAGGGAACAGAATAAACGCAAAAAGCACCGTCGATTTTTTAAGCAAAAATGAAATTAGTGTTTTCTTCATAATTCCACCTCTTTTATTTTTTGTTTTTATTGCCAATCAAATTTTTCCTTATATCTCTATTTCAGTAACTTTACTTAATTATCGCCATTTTAAGGGCTTTGCTTCCCAGTTTTTCTCCATTAACAAATGTCAGCATAAAGTAAACCCCGCTGGCGCATCTCTCGCCGTTGTCATTTTTTCCATCCCACTCGGAGTAATATATTTTACCGCCAGCCCTGTTCCCCTCATCTATAGTTCTGACCTTTTCTCCGGCAACATTGTATATCACAAACTTGACATTGCCTGATTTTCCCGGAGGTAAATGGTATTTTATTATCGTTCCCTCCGTGGAATACGAAGTTTCACCATCAAATGCCGCCGTCCCTTCAATATTCGTTATAGTTTTGGCCTTTAAATTAAATGGATTCGGCATATTGTAAATTTCAAACGAGGAGCTCAAATAATCGATTCCAGTGCCAGGTTTCGCAGTAAAAACCGCAAACTGCCCTTTTTGAGAAGAGCCGCCCGAACGCGGGACATAAGTGCCCTGCGGCGATATCGCGCTCATTTTGAATTTTTTCCTCGCAAGCGGAGTGGTAACATCACTGGCGCCTTCATACGCATAATCAATGCTTGCCACATCTACGGAAACAACCCCCAGCATGGGGTCTATCGTGTAATTTCCAGGCACCTCTTTCCATATGCCGTTTACGTACTGATATATTCTCAAAGCGTTGGGATTAGCAACCCCTTCTTTCTCGTATTTAAGGTTGAGCGAGAAGGGCTTGTTTGGCTGCGCTTTCTCAAGATCAATGTTGTAGACATCTGAAGCCATCAAACTGGCTATGGAGCTTTCCAGCGTCATTTCCCCCTTGTCGGTTTTGACGGTCTTGACGGAAGGCAACGCGCTGAAAAAGCCTCCCACCAGGTCGGAATAGTCCACCGTCCCGGTGGAATATGTCATGCCCCCGGTGTCTATGCCGAGACCGGTGTATTCTTCGCTCTCTTCGTCCATGTTGACTTCCCCGCCTTCTATAGCCGCCCTGTCTACGTACTGCTCAGTCTTGGCATTGGAAGAGGTATTGTAAGTAATTACCTTGGTCACCCTGTTTCTTCCGTTGCCGGCCGCTACCCTTATGGTGTATTCGGGCTGGCTTATTGAAGTGGTGAATTCACCATAATAAGTATTATTAGGTCCGCTTATAAGAGCCAATGTGACGGCCGTGGCTGAGTCGTAAGAAGCGCCGTAATTATACACGCAAGATGGCACGCTCAGAAGGTCCTGCGGGCTCTTGATTTCGAGTTTGAGTTTTTTCTGATTGTCCGGATCTTTCTTAATCTTGACCTTTATCTGGGGAGGTATGTCCTTGAGAACCATGTCACTGGCTACCGTGGTGTCTGAAGTTGTGGATATAGTCACAAACAGGGTCTCCGGCAGTTTGCCTTCGTAAAAAGCCGCCACTTTGTATTTATGACCGGCGACGACTCCCTGAAAAGAATATTCCCCATCGTCATTAGTCCTGGCCTCATATTTAACCAAATAGGAATTGGGGGAATTTACGTTTTGCGTGTCATCATAAGCAATGACTTTAATCCCGTTTCTTGTCAGGGGAGACGGGTATTTTTTCAGGTAAACTTTTCCGCTTAGAACGCTGGAAGAAGTCGCAAGGTAAATATCAAAAGAAGCGGTATCTAAGCCCCCCAGACTTGCTTTAACGCCGGCGGGCGCATAGCCATATCGACGCACTTCCACCTTGAAAGAGCCTGTCGGCAGATTGTCGAAAACGAAAACTCCCGAGCTGTCCGTAGTGGCGAATTTCTCCATTGTCCTGTGAGTCAGGAACACCTTGGCATTGTTTACCGGCTGCTGGGTGAAACTGCTCTTCACCACGCCGCGAATCGTACCTATAAGCATCTCCTGTTCGTCAAAGTTAAAGTCATAAACCTTATTCTCCAACAGGGCTATTTCCTTGGAAACCGGCGGATAATTGGGATTGGCGAAAACCGCCGTATAATTGCTCGGAGGAAGCATAGGAACATAATATTCAAGAGGTCTTGCCGTTAGCGTGCTTATTATTATGTTTTTGTCTTTTGCCATGAGTCCGTTCATAAAACCCCATATGGCGACTTCGTCCGGCATAGCGTGGCTGAAAGCCTTTAATTCTCCTGCTGAATCATAAAACATTATAGTCGGTATCAGGGGGGGGATTTCGCTGTCAAAATTGGCGAATATCCTTTCAAAGTCGGGATCAGTAAAAATATTATCTCCCCTGACAGTACCTTCAATATGATAAGCACCTAACTGCCCCATGATTGCTATCGGTATCGGCTGGTCATACGTGCCAAGCAAGGGATTGGAAGAATCTTTCTTAACCGCCACGCCCCTGGTCTTTCCTATGAAGTTGACAAACTCCTCATAACATGTTGGATGGTCGGGATCTCCTTCAGATTCATACTTGGCACCGAGAATAAGGTAAAAATCGTATTGGCCGGGCTCCATATAGACTTTGTTCCAGGTCGCCGTCATGGTGTCATACTCAAACTCATATTGCAGGTCCGTGTAAAAGATCTCGTTTATTTTCTTTCTGTTCATCTTCGTTCCGGAAGGGACCGGAATTATTGTGTAACCCCAGGCGGCAGTCGAAATTTCCGGCAGGCCGACTATCTGCGGCTGAACCACGAGACCCTCCTCAAGCCGAATTTCCACCTTGGTGGTGCGTCCAACATTTATTTTTACGCTCTTCGCCCTTGCCGGGGGCCACTTAAAACCCTCCCCGCGAGGTTTGATAAAAACATTATACTTACCGGGAGGCAGGTTGGGATATTCAAAGGTGCCGTCGTCTTTAACACCCATACCGTCCCTGAAATCAACATCCAGTCCCTGGATTTCTATGTCAACCCAGTGGGCGTTTGGATCATCTTCAGGCCCCCAGTTCGGTCTGTAAGCCATGCCGCTGGGTAGTTTTATTATGCCTTCCATTTTTCCCGATTTGACCATTTTAAAGTCCATGTGGACGGTTCCGGTGGAACTTAAATCAGCCTTATCCTCAAAAGACTGATATTTGCCCCAGTCATCGGAAATAATCTTGGTCCAATACGAGGTTCCGCTGGTAATACTAATGGAATAAGTAGCTTTGTTGACAGCAAATGTCCCGCTCACAGAATCAAGCGCCATTTTCTGTTCCTGGCAATTATCCCGGCAGTGTTCTATAGCCATGACCACCACAGGAGAAGCGGAGCTTATGACAAGGGGCCGGGCAGCTGAAACAGTGTAAGTGGTAATAAAGGTCATCGTGCCTTCAATCACCCCACTTGTATTGACCTCAGTCGTAAGATTGAAGATTACCGTGCCGGTGGAAATGCAAGCGCCGGAAGCATCTACTACCCACACTTCCCCCGGAGAACAAGTCTGATGCGGCCCCGCGCCGTCGTCGTCCGGTATGCCGGTGGCTCCAGCGGAAGAAATGGTTATTCTCAAATCATCGTCTGTGTCGTACTGACCGTCGGGCCCGCTATTATATTCGCTCCACGATGACCAGAAGGAAGCATTAAGTCTTATATTACCGTCTGTCATGCCGGTTACGGTGAAATTCCCGTTAGCGTCAGTTTGGAGATGCGCGTCGGACTTGGCCGCGGAATCGTAATTGTCAAGCGACGAGTCCAGCGCATTCCGGGAAACATAGGTATCCGAACCCGCATATTGTTCCCAGTCACCCCAAATATCCACCTTGGCATAGGGCACCGGCACACCATTAAACTGAATCTGTCCCTTCAAAGTGTATGTGGCAATAGATAGCTGATAATTTCCGTACCAGGTCATATCGGGCTCGCTATTAAAACACTCTCCGGCTGATGAAAATCCAAGTTTTTTGATATTGGCTAGATAATGTTTATCTCCGGTGGATGGCGAATCACCGCAATAAAAATCAGAATCTATATACGGCAGGTCATAAAAAGCAAATCTTCCGTTTGAATCGGTATAAGCTTCGTAAATGGCTGTGCTGACTCTCTGCCAGAACTGCTGCGAATCGTCCCAGTATTCCTTGTAAACCGTGATTTTCACGTTTTCAAGGGCCGTGCCGCTATCGTCGCTCACAAAACCTGCATAAGAAGGAGGATTGGTGGAGGATGTTCCTTCGTAATTCATTGACGGAGGCAGGGCGCTGGACATATCCACATCAACCGAAGAGACTGCCGGGAAATCGTTTAGATAAGCCGTGTATTCAAAATTGTCTTCAGGGTTGAACACCTTCACGACGTAGGTCGCTCCTTCGGGGTCCGGCACGTTGTATATTTCCATTGTTCCGGCATCCGCGGTCGAAATAAGCATTCCCGAGGAAACCAATTCCCTGTTGCCCTGAGCGAACAGGACATCGCTGAGAAGGATATCATTCGTGGAGATATTGACTATGTTCACGGTAAGTGTATGCAGGGAAGGGCCCTTGAGAGGATAAAAATAAAAATCCCTGAACTGGTCGCTGTCAAGATGCACATTGAAATTACCGTAAGGGTCCATTATTTGGTCCCTTATGGTCGGAGCCCAGTTCGGGCTTGAAAAGGCGACCATGTACTCCTTACCGGCGGGAAGATAAGCTTCCACAACGCCCGAAGAATTGGTAATACCCTTAAATATAAGGTCAGGGTCAGGTGACATGGTTGCTGGATTAAACCCGATAACCGCTATCGGAGCATCAGGAAAGGCTTCGCCAGTTTCGCCATTGCGCGCCTTAACTCGCAATAAATGTTCATCAGCAATTATGTTTTGCCTTTCAATGACCATGTCATCATCATCAGCCGCTGAATAACCGGTTACATAGAACTTTCTGTTTGCCGCGTCATAATAAACGCATTCGGGCACTTCTATTAACGAAACAGTTTCAGAAGAAAGCAAAGTAAAATAAGGATTTACTCTGTAAAAAGCGACTTCTTGAGCATTGTAATTGAAGATTCCGAAAGAAATATTGCCATTGGAATCAGATTGAAGACTCTTAGCGGTTAAATCGTTGCCGTTCGTAAAAGTTTTGCTCCTCGACAAATTTAAATTTTCGTCAAAACTGGCCGCAAAAACAGATGAAACACCCGAATCCACATAATCTCCAACCAAAAAAAGACGTCCCTTTCCGTTATTTACTACTGACATATTTGAATATTCAATATCAGGAACGGAAAAAGCAGTGTAAACATACGTAGAAATGGCTGTAAGGTCTGCCGTTGACACTTTGGCTATCATCGGATAATAATCTGTTCCATCGTCAACTATTGCCCCGATATAAATATTTCCACCATAAACATCTATGTCCTTGTATGTTATATCACTGTAATCACCCGCAATCGAAGATGTGCTTGTATCGACAAGGTTTAAATTTGGGTTATATTTAAGCATCATCCCGGTGTGGGTCCCTCCCCCGTCATCCCCATAAGCCGCGATATAGATATTGCCGAAAGCATCTTTATCCATTCCAAACACAAATTCATCTGTCCCGGTATCATAGGAAGCGCTTGAAATAAAGTTTAAGTCAAAATCGTATTTGAACACCTCTATGTCATAGCTCGGCAAGCCGTCGACGCGCATGCCCGCAAAATAAATGTAATTTCCCGAAACCAGCATTTTATTGGCAGGATAGTCTGAACTGGTATAATCATCCAAATCCAGGTAATCGTCATATGACGGATTCTGGAAAGTTGTCCCCGCCAGCAGGTTTCCGTTCAAGTCGTATTTTTCCAGAAATATCTCGACATCCCCGTTAAAATTACTTTCGCCCGCCACAAAAACAACGCTCGTAGCGCCTGGAGCCAGTATCATTTTCCCGTATTCATTTCCGCCTAGGTTTTGCGTTACCGGGAAGGCGGCTGAAACGGTCCCGTAAAATCCGCCCAATATAGCGGCGCTCAAAATTAAATTTCTAACCTTTTTCATAATCCACCTCTTTTCTGATTTACTCCAAATTCACTTTTGTTATTGACCATACAAACCATCAACCCGCAGACACTAATTAGATTAAAACTCCCATTCAACTCCCATCAAATAATTTGACGCCCTGTAATTATACCTGTAATCCGCCTCGTATTTCATATTGGAATTGGACACCTGGTAGGAATAAGAAGCTCTCGCAGATAAACCTTTCATCAGGGGGTATTTCAGAGAAAATGTGGAAAGCCAGAACGTCTGGTATGTTTTGGAATTTTTATAACTCCCACTTGAATCCTGAGCATATCTCCCGGTATAATAGTACTTTTTCCAACTGAGCCCCACCGAAAAAAGCCCTCCGTTTTTAAGCGAAAGATTAATTGTAGGACTTCCGTTAATTTCAAAATAGCTGTAATAATCCCCAATATATTTTGTCCGGGAGGAATCATAAGAGTTTTGATTGGAACTCAAGTATGAAATTTCGGCTGAAAAAGAAAGGTTCAGCGGTTTTATTTTCCTCCGTAAAGTGTAATTTATGGTGTTAGTGATATCCTTTCTTTTCTCCGATTTGAAATAGGCAGACCCGGTGACAGGCTTTCCTACCACAGGTTGCTCTGGATAATTAGTATAAAGGAACTCATAGCCCACTTTCATCACAAAAGGCTCGGGAAACCAGGTATATGAAAAAGTAAGCATGTGATTTACATTGTTCATGGTATCCGCCCCGGCATTGGATGACAACTCCGCGAAAGTGGTCGTGTCTATCACTGTTTGCGCCTGTGAAATCAAACTGGCGTAATTGGGATACTTGACCTGGAAAAAGTCATACGACTCAGTAAAGGTTGCGTAAGGTCTTTCTTGCTCAAATTCTATTCCGGCTGAAAAAGTATTATAGTCAAAAAGACCCTCTCCCCAGTCTTCATCATTAGTTTCATTAACATATTCCCTGGAATAGGAAATCCTTGGCTTTATTTTATTAAAATTTTTCCCATATATATACTTGAGCGAAAGGCTGTGTCCCTGCCTTTCCCTGGTCAAGATTCCGCCACCGGCAAGCTCTTCAACATCCTGGGTCCCGTTATAATACCCGGAATAAATCGGCATAATCTCGGCATTTTCCGAAAATTTAAAAGAAGAAGCCGCATAAAGAGAAGCGTTTCCTTCAAACGATGCCGCGTCTCCGTCCAGAAAATACTTTCCGCCGAGAAGAGAAAAGTTAAAAACCGGGACCACTTTTGCTGCCGCCGACAAATACACAGAAGCAGCGGGAATGACAAGGAATGAAATTATTACTGCCTTAAAGAACAAATTTGTCTTTTTCACTTATATCCTCCTTTTTTCAAAGGTGTTCCTTCCTATTAAAATTAATTGAAATTTATAAGCCCCGCATCCTTAAGCAGCTTTGCCGAAAACACTAAATCTATTTTCCTCCCGTTGAAAAGCGAACTGGTATAGACCCTTTCAAAATTCAATTTATCCGTCAGAATGTCTTTGCTTACTCCAAGTTTGGAGGCAAAATCACCAGTCCACGCGACTTTCCCGTCGTTAAATATCACAAAATCCTCAGCCTGGATCCATGTGCCATCAGAATAAGTATTCTTCGCTATGTCGTGGAAAACATTGCTGCCGTCCGGATACAGATGCGAAGAGGAAGGCGCTGAGCCAGCCAGATAAGTTATTTCGCCGCTTTCTATGCTGTTGCTGAAGTCACTGTCCGAATACGACCATAGCATTTTTCCCTTTCCCCCGTTTTCAAGAGGCAGGTCTCCCCCCTGGGCATAAACCGCGTAATTTGTGAAAAACAAATTCCACTCAGTGGGCGAAGACGGATTATCAGCAACCATATGTCCGCCCGAAGCTTCTTCCGTAACCTTATCCCTGGTATTTGACATTATGGAATTAATATCGGTTAATTGCCATTGAGGCTCTGTTGAACCGGTGGCGTGGGTCATATTTCTCGTGGCAAGCGACAAGTCTTCGGGAAGAGATTTGTTAAAAGTAAAAAGAATTTTCCCAAAATCAAATCTATTTTGCCTATTGTTTATAACCACATATTTGAACTGGTCTGACTGCGGTCTTATTATGTATTCCTCCATTCTCACCCTGTATCCAAAAGCGTCTATGGCAACTTTTCTGAGTTTATATTCCGCCGATTGCATTTCCATCTGAGCGGCTTTCATAACGCTATCTTTGGAAATCTCGTTGTAAAGCTCTTTTTTTGCCTGAAGGCGGGCGTCTCCCACAGAAGATTCCATGTTTGAGGGAGGGTTG
>Ga0180301_10002992_pt1 | contig 13211 bp, 14 predicted proteins | sample GuaBasSediGuay16_FD_121797 | JGI IMG/M metagenome (GOLD analysis project Ga0180301, IMG submission 121797) | Subseafloor sediment microbial communities from Guaymas Basin, Gulf of California, Mexico - Guay16, Core 4569-2, 12-15 cm | ecosystem: Environmental > Aquatic > Marine > Hydrothermal...
AGCCCAGCAGCTTTATGAAGGAATAGAAACGAAGGAAGGTCACATGGCTTTCATAACCTACATGAGGACGGATTCAACAAGAGTTTCTGATATCGCAAAAGAGGAGGCTTTACGTTTCATAGAGGAAAACTTCGGAGAGGACTTTAAAGGTAACTACAAAGCTATAAAGAAAGGAAAAATTCAAGATGCTCACGAGGCCATAAGACCAACAAATGTATTCATAGTACCAGAAAAAGCAAAGAATATGATGAATGAAGATCAATACAAGCTTTACAAATTGATTTGGGAGAGGTTTGTGGCTTCTCAGATGAAAGAATCCGTTTATGAAGAGACAGAGATCGTTCTGAGAGATGAAAATGATAGGTTCGGATTTCTTGGTGTCATAAGAAAGAGAATTTTCGATGGTTTTGAATCTATTCTAGAGGTGGAGAAAAAAAAGAACATTTCTTTCAAAAGGAAAGAGGGAGAATCGCTAAATATCGAAAAACTGGAGATTAAAGAGATGGAGACAAAACCCAAACCACGATTTACAGAAGCCACGTTGGTTAAGGAAATGGAGAAAAGAGGTATTGGAAGGCCAAGTACATACGCCTCGACCATAAAGACTCTTTTTAAGAGAAAGTACATAAAGAGAGAAAAGAGGAAAATCGTACCAACACTTTTGGGATCTGTTGTGAACGACTTTATGGAAAAATACTTCAGCGATATCGTTGATCTTGATTTTACAGCTAAAATGGAAGAAAAATTGGATGAAATAGAAAGGGGTGAGCAGGAATATAAAGAACTCTTGAGGAAATTCTATACGAGTTTTGAAAAACTTCTGGAAGAAGTGGATGGGATAAGAATAGATATGCATAGCGATAGAAAATGTGATTGTGGGAATTTCATGACCTTGAAGTATGGGAAATACGGCTTTTATCTAAAATGTGAAACTTGTGGTAAGACAAAAGGTGTCAAACCAGATACTCCAGCTATTGTTTTAGACAACAAGATATTATTCAATCTCAAGGGGGAAAACGATGAGGGTAGTAGTTCTGATGGGAGGGCTCTCTAGAGAACGTGAAATATCGCTAAGGAGTGGTAGAAGGGTAGTAGAAGCTTTGAGGAAACTAGGTCATGATGTTGTTCCTTTGGATGTAAAGGAAGACTTTTTTGAGAAAATAAGTATTTTGAAAAGGTCTGATGTTGTCTTCATCGCTTTGCATGGAACCTTTGGAGAAGACGGCAGAATACAAGCTATTCTCGACATGTTAGGGGTTAGATACACCGGTTCTGGAGTTTTAGCTAGCTCTATCTGTTTTGACAAACTGTTCACTTATAAAGTGTTAAAGGGCATCGTACCCATTCCTGAGTATAAGGTTGTAAAGGAAGTAGGAGAATCTCCTATGGGTTACCCATGCGTTATAAAACCTAGAAGGGAAGGTTCGAGCATAGGGGTACATATATGTGATGATGAAAGAGAGTACAAAGAAAAGTTGAAGAAGGAATTGGAGGTACATAAAGAAATGATCGTTGAAGAGTATATAAAAGGTAGAGAATTGACAGTTTCCATACTCGAGACAGAAAATGGATTTGAAGTTCTGCCGATACTTGAGTTGAAACCCAAAAGAAGATTCTATGATTACGTAGCAAAGTACACTCCTGGTATGACAGAATTCGTTCTACCAGCACCTTTATCAGTTGAAGAGGAAAAAAGGGTAAAGGAAGTTGCCGTTAGGGCTTTTGAGGAAACTGGATGTAGAGGATTTGGTAGAGTCGATGGGATATTGAAAGACGGAGAGTTTTATTTTTTGGAGATAAACACCATACCTGGCCTCACAGAGCTCAGCGATATGCCAGCTTCTGCAAAAGCTAAAGGTATGTCTTTCGAAGAACTCGTAGATACCATATTGAGGAGTGCCTTCCTGAAGTAGGGGAAATTATGATACTGTGTGGCGTGGATGGATGCTCAAGAGGCTGGGTTTTCGCTCTAAAAAACGGTTCAAAGATACATATCGGTGCCGTTAAAAGTCTTGAGCGAATTCTCTCTTTTTCCGATCTTGTGGTTGTTGATATCCCAATAGGCCTTCTCTCTGAACCCAGGGAAGTCAATGGAAGGAAGACGACGATGAGGTTATGTGATGAAATCGTTCGAAAAATCGTGGGTGTTCCTTCTTCAGTGATTCCTCCTCCAACTCTTCAAATGTTGAGAGAGCGGAGTTATGAAGATATAAAGAGAAAGTACGGGATCGGTATACCAAAGCAAATGTTCTTTCTGTTTCCAAAGATAAGAGAGGCTAGAAAGCTTTTTTTAAAATACGGGAAGATCCTCGTGGAAGGTCATCCGGAAGCTTCCTTCACACTTATGAAGGGAGAAAAACTTCACTCCAAACATAAGGACATAGGGATAGTAGAGAGGAAGAGGCTTCTTGAAGATTATCTGAACGATCTCAAGTTGGATGATGTAGAAGTTAATTTCAAAATGGATGATGTCTTCGACGCGTTAGCGATGTTATGGACTGCTCAAAGGGAAGCTTCAGGGAAAGCCGTCGAGTTTGGTGAAGGGGTAGATACCCAGGGAATACCTATGATAATACATGCTTGAGGTGATTCCTCTTGCTTTTCGAGCCCGTGAAAGTCATAGTAGCTATCGTCCTGTCTCTTATTCTATTTCTAATAGCTTACAAAAGCAAAAAGAGGCACCCAAGGGATCCACAGAAGGTGAAGCAAACTATAGTGAGATATTTTAGAAGAAGAAGTTGGGAATACAAGGAATTGAACCATGGAATTTTCATGGTAAGAAAAAATATAAGAAAGATCCTATTCTATGTGGATTACAAGGTGAACTTCGGCATTTTGAAAGAAATCCTTTATGAAGCGTATCTGAACAACGTCAAGGATGTGAGGATCATCTCTTCAGAAGGTACAAGAGACGCATTTGAAGCCATCAGAAGGATAAATGCGAATAGCAACGTGCACAGAACCAAGGTGATTTTTAAGAAGTTGGAGGAGTTCAAACATGTTTTACATTGAGATATCCTTGATGATCATAGGTTTCCTTACAATATGCCTTTTTTTTCTCTGGATAAAGAATCGGAGAAAAAGAATAAAGCTGAAACAACTCGAAAGTATAAACGATCCATACGAGTTTGAGATCTTTGTGGAGGAGATTTTGAAAGACCTTGGGTATAAAGTTATTAGAACGCGAAAGAGTAGGGATTTTGGGGCAGATATCCTACTCAAAAAAGGTAGAAAAAAAACTGTTATTCAGGTGAAATTTTGGAAGAACAAGTTAAATGAGGAGGTTTTGAAAGAAGTTATCGCATCTTCGTACGTATATGGAGCAAGAGAGGGAATTGTGATAACGAGCTCACGTTTTTCAGAGAACATAAAGAACCTATCAGAAGAACTTTCTGGAAAAGGACATTTGGATAGGATCATTCTCATAGATTGTGAAGGACTAAGAAGCATCGTTGAGGGGAGAAGACTCCTCTGACTCTGATGGATTGAATCTTATTATCCATATATCTGGTTCAGAACCTGTTTTGTAAACGGAAAAAGCGATCAATGATCCGTCTGGAGAGAAAGCTGGATAGAAAGTATCGTATGGTATATCTTTTGTGAGACACCATACTTTTCCTGTCTTCATGTTTTTTGCCCAGATTCTATAGATCCCATCTCTATTCGAGGTGAATACAAGGTAATCTCCTTTGACACAAGGATCGTGTTCGTTGTATTCCGTATCCTCCACAGTGATGATACTCCCTTCAGGAGTCAACTTATATATCCCGAAATCCGCCTTGTTCAATCCAACAAAGTAAAGGTCTTCCCCAGAAGGGGTCGGGGAGAATACTCTATCGAAAGGAAGCTCTATCACCTTTCTCCTCAGTGTTTTCACATCAGCCACAACGAAATAATTCGATGTGGCATAGTCTTGAACGTAAATTACCTCGTTTTCATTTATCCAATTTGGAGAATACGCAGGTGTCCTTCCTGAGGAGATCCTTCTTATGTTCCTGGAGTAATTCTCAAGAGGCATGGTGTATATGTTCCAATTTCCATGTAAGGATCCTTGAAAAACCATCTTATTCCCACTTGGTGAAAATTTTGGGAAGTATTCACTACTTCCGTATATAGGCTTTGGTATGAGTTTTCCAGTATCCTTATCGATCAAAAATATGTTCCTGTTCCCTCTAATTCTATCGGAGATGAAACACAGATACTTCCCATCTGAACTGAAATCGGGGTATTCATCCAGAGCAGGGTGATATGTTAATCTGAAAGGACTAGTGAAATCTCCCACACTGAACTTCTTGAAAGAAGCCTTCTCAAGAGGGTAAGAAGCACACTCCATGATGAAATCTCTGTAAAATTTGTAACCTTTTGGATCGTACTCGTATCTTGCCACTAATCTCGAGTCTTCTCTCCATTCACCGACATAGACTTCCAAAGAAGCGTTGTAACCAACAAAGAAGAACAATTCATAAGATGCGGAGGTCGCTGAATCAAAGACAATCTCAGTGTAATCTGGCGCCAATTCTTCTATTTTGTTTTTTACATCCAGAAGAATATCTGATGCCTGTTCATCACTCACCATATGAAGGTTGAGAGTTATAATAGAGAACGAGTTAATAGCTATAAAGATGAATGTAAAAATTAGAAGTTTGTTCACAATTTCCACCTCCGTAGGATTCTTTTCGGAGAGATCTGAGGAGGCAATTGAATTGAGTATACATGGTTTAATAGCAGTCGTTATCTTCTTTATTGTATACCTTCTCATTGTTTTGGAGAAACACCACAGAACCGTTATTGTGATGTTGGGAGCAGTCGCTCTTTTAATATCCGGTGTTTTTGAGAATCAAGTGGAAGCCATCATGAGATACGTTGATTTCAACACCATATTCCTCCTTATGGGCATGATGATTCTCGTTTCTGTCATGAAGAGAAGTGGCTTCTTCCAATTTCTAGGTCTTTACATGCTCAGAATTACAAGGGGAAACGTGGTATACCTTTTCCTGTCTCTAGGAGCTCTAGTTGCGTTAACATCTGCCTTTCTTGATAACGTAACGACAGTCTTGGTTATACTTCCTATAACTTTCGCGATATGTGATAGTTTGGAACTCAATCCCGTTCCCTTCGTCCTGAACGAGATATTCTCTTCAAACATAGGAGGTACAGCGACTATAATAGGAGACCCTCCGAATATAATGATAGCTTCTGCCGCAAAGCTCAATTTCATGGATTTCATAAAGAATGTTGCACCAGCCGTTATGCTGGTCTTTGTGGCTGTAGAGAGCATCTTGCTCATGATATATAGAAAAGAGATTTTCAAGAAGCATCTTTCCGTGGATTACCAGAGATTTGACCCAGGAAGAGCAATAGAAGATAGGAAACTCTTTAATTTTTCGATAATCCTTCTGACAGTTGTCATAGTTTTATTCTCGTTTCAGCACGTTTTGAAGATAGAAAGTTCTGTCATTGCTCTTTTGATAGGTTTTGTAGCTTTAAGCCTTCTTGGCAAAGATGAGTTGGAGGATATATTGAAAGACGTAGAATGGAGCACCTTACTTTTCTTTTTTGGGCTCTTCATAATCGTTGGTGGGTTAGAAGAGACGGGAATTCTTGAAAGGTTGGCGGAGCATCTTGTGACTATCTCCATGGGGTCATTCAAATTGGCAGAGATTTTGATCCTTAACATGTCCGGTATAGCGTCCGCCTTCGTTGACAATATACCCTACACGGCTACTATGATACCTATAATAGAGAAGCTGCCGAATGTTCATCCAACTGTTTTCTCGAATCTTCACCCATTATGGTGGGCTCTATCCCTAGGGGCATGTCTTGGAGGTAACGGAACACCCATTGGTGCATCGGCTAACGTTGTAGGGCTAGCTCTTCTCAAAAGATTCACAAAAAGAGAAATCTCCTTTAAAGAATTCATGAAAGTTGGTTCGGTTGTATTGGTATTGAGTCTTGTGGTATCCAGTGTTTATATGATACTGAGATACTGAGGAGGGATATAACTTGAAAAAAGTGAAAGAGATCTACAGGACAATATCTACAAAGCCAACGGTCGTTCCAAGAAATATGCATATAAGAGAAATTGTCAAGATGTTGCTTGAAGATCCCATAACAAGGTCAGTCTACGTGGTCGATAATGGAAGGATAGTAGGTATCATAACCGTCCTTCACCTTTTGAAAATATCCGGTTACAGGTTCTTCGGCATATTCCCAAAACCTGAAAATGTTCTGAAAGATCTTGGAGTTATAACGGCCAAAACTGCCGAGGAGGTCATGATGAAGCCTTTATGGGTAACCCCTGAAACACCCATATCCGATGCACTGAAGATGATGGTGGATAACGATGTTCAAGAGCTTCCCGTTGTGGATGAGACAGGAAAGATCATTGGAGATCTGAGCTCTTTGGAAGTTCTGAACGCTCTTTGGAGGGAATGAAGTGGTAGAAAAGATATTCGTGATGGGTATATTCATTTTAACTTACTATTTCATAATATTCGGAAAATTTCAAAGGTCAGCAATTGTACTTCTTATGGGCCTCATAGTAGCTTTCACCAAATTTATTGAAGGAATGAAGATCCATAGGGTAGGAGAATTCATCGACATGAACACCATAGGACTTCTCCTTGGAATGATGATAATAGTTGGTGTTCTAAAAAAGACAGGTTTCTTCCAGTACGCAGCCATCAAAGTCATAAGAGCGGGAGGAAGCGCGTTTTGGAAACTCACTGTGTACATATCGATGTTGGTTGCCATCTTTTCAGCTTTTCTCGATAATGTGACAACCATACTGTTATTCTCACCTATTCTCTTCCTACTTCTTGACACTGTCGAAGTCGATCCCACTCCTTTCCTTTTTCTGATGGTCATATCGTCCAATATTGGTGGAACGGCCACCATGATAGGAGATCCTCCAAACATACTCGTTGGTTCTGCAAGTGGCATAGGATTTCTAAGGTTCATGGCTTTCATGGCTCCTCCATCCATAGCGGCATTTTTCGCTACTCTTTGGTTGTTCAAAAAATTTTTGGTAATACCAGATGTCAAGGAGAAACTGGAGAAGTTTTCCCTTATGGAACCTGAAAAGGCAATAACCGATAGGAAGCTACTAAGAAGGGTCATCTGGATCTTCGTGGGTGTGATATTTTTCTTCACACTTCATGAAACTCTCGATTATGAAATGGCAACAATCGCTCTTACAGGTGCAGCTTTGGTCATGATATTCTCAGGGGAGAGCTTTGAGAGCATATCTTCCAGTATAGAATGGGACACGATATTCTTCTTCATAGGACTCTTCATGATAGCTTACGCTTTGGAAGAAGTTGGGATAGTATCCTTGATCTCGAAAGGGATCTTGATGTTTTCGAAGAACATACTTCTTTTGAAAATCATATTCCTCTGGATATCAGGGTTAACATCTTCTTTTATAGGAGCTGTTCCAACTGTTTCTGTTATGATTCCTGTTGTTAGAGATCTTGTGAACAAGGGATTTCCAGAGACCTTGTGGTTTGCTTTGGCTTTGGGTGCAAGTTTTGGTGGAATTGGTACTATGACGGGTACGGCATCCAGTATAGTTGGAATAGGTCTTTTAGAAGGGCATATAAAGAGAAAAATAAGCTACATTGAGTACTTGAAGATAGGTTTCCCCGTTATGATGCTGTGCAATATGATCTCAACTCTTTATATCATCTTACTCCACATCGTTTTGGAGGGATGAAGGTATGATCATATGTAATGCAAAAATCTTGAAAGATTGGACATCTCTACCATTTGAAGGATTCCTGAGAATAGAAGGAAGTAAAATCGTGGAGATAGGGAGAAAAACGGATGTATGCGATGTTGATTTAGAGGGGAAATTGGTTATGCCAGGATTTTTCAACACTCACACCCATGCTCCAATGTCTCTCCTCAGAGGCATCTCTGACGATGAACCCTTTGATACATGGTTGTTTAAAAAAGTCATGCCTCTGGAAAACAAACTCACAGAAGAGATGATATATTGGGGAACGATATTAGCGCAGATGGAGATGGTGAGGAGAGGTATCGTGGGCTTTGTTGATATGTATTTTAAAGAAGAATGGGTAGCACAGGCGGTAGCGGACTTCGGGATGAAAGCCGTTTTGACAAGAGGCCTTGTTGGAGACGATAGAGATGATGGGGGACGGCTCAAGGAAAATATAGCGTTGTTCGAAAAATGGAATGAAAGTCATAGTGGGAGGATAAAGATAGGATTTGGACCTCATTCTCCATATCTTTGCACTCCAAGGTATTTGAAAAAGATTTTCGATGTCGCCTCTTTCAACGACGCGATCGTCACAATGCATATCCTTGAAACAAAGAAGGAGAGAAAGATGTATAGAATGGAAGATCTGTTGAAACTTGGTATGAACAAAGTGAGAATGATAGCGACTCACTGTGTCTATATGGACGAAAATGAGATGAAGGAACTGAGGAAGGTTCCTTCTTTCTACGTCTCTCACAATCCTTCAAGTAATATGAAACTTGGAAACGGTGTACCAAAGATTCACGAGATGATAGAAAACGGTTTGATGGTTTCTCTAGGAACTGATGGTTCCGCTAGCAACAATTCCTTAGATATATGGCATGAAATGAGACTTGCTGTCTTGATCCAAAAGTTAAGAAATCCGAAATTTCTTCCTTCTAGGATTGCTTTCAAGATGGCCACGTTTAATGGAGCGATAGCCATGGGATTTGAAAAATCCGGTAGGGTAGAAGAAGGATTCGATGCGGATCTTGTGGTTGTAGATATCAAAAAGCCGCATTATTACCCCGAAATCGATCTTGTATCGAATATAGTTCATGCTGGAAATTCTGGAGATGTTTTTGCAACCATGGTAAGTGGAAAATGGCTCTATTACGATGGAAAATTTCTAACAGTTGAAGAAGATCGTGTTTACAGAAAAATAGAGGAGATGAAGGACAGGATTCTTTCGACTTAGGTTTCTTTCTTCTCTAACCTATCGTATATTTCGAGAAACTTGTCCAGGCTGGCCTTTAGATTTCTCATAATCTGAGCTATATCCCTTAAATATTCCTTCCCCATCGGTGTCAATTTATAAACCTTTCTTGGAGGGCTCATCGTGACATCCCATTCTGGCACTATAAATCCTGAAGTTTCTAGAAAGGAAAGACTTCGGTATAGACTCCCCATATGACCAATACCTGGGAATATTATCCCAAATTCCTTTAGCCTCGAAGCCAGTTCATAGCCGTATGATGGTTTCTCCGCTATGAGTAAAAGTAAGCAACTTGCCATCCACCATCCAGGTCCACCGAATCCCATGTAACCTCTTGGCAAGCTATCCCTCCAGTTTATCTAACTGTTATTACCAGATCATCTACATCACCAGTCACGTCTATCGTTGTACTACCATCAGGTTCTATTTCTAAGAGAGCATTCAAAGGATCATCTAAGAATTCTTCGGAAAGATTTTCTATAACGCTCTCATAAGTTTCCCTTTTGTAAACATATATTGTGTAATGACCTTTTTCGATCTTGGGGAATCTGAATTCTCCTTCTTCCCACGTTCCATGTTCATTGTGTGAAAACGTTGATATTTTCTCGTCGTTCATCATTATCAACAAAGCTTTGGGAACGCCATTGCCAGTGGCATCCTTGACAAATCCCCGGACGTCGCACAACGATCCGTGTCTTTCGTGAACGACTGGTGTCATTCTGATCATAGGATTGGGTTTTTCGAGAGCATCTGGCCATCTACCGTTTATTTTCAGAGATCTTGAAAGATCGAAATCTAGGACGATTTCGATATCTCCTACAAGATTCAAAGGTTCTCTAAAAGGGTATTTTATAGAGCCCGAAACGATAGCAACAGGGAGGACGAGGTTTTCACCATTCAAATCGAACGTCACAGTGGCGTCTCCTACCTCGAATCTGAGCTGAGTGTACGTTCCACTCCCTTCGGTGGATGATATTTCGTATACATCGCCTATGAGATCTAGGAGATCAACGCACGTGGGCTCATCCGATAGAACAAGACTCCCTTCATCGGATATAAGTAGTACTCTGTTTATTTCGATTTCAAGGCTAGTAACGGATGAAATCGGCACCACACCATCTGTTATATAAAGATCGATTGTACCCAATTCCTCTGGTCTCTCACCGGTAAATATACCTGGTTTCAAACAACTTGCGAGAATTATCATCAAAATCAAAGAGAGAATAAGAATCGACTTCTTCATCGATTCATCACCTCCGATATAAAAGATACTATATAAAGCTTATCAGAACAGATTTGGAATATCAAGTGGGAAGCCTGTTCACAACTTTTAGAATTCTGGAAATAGCTTCTTCAAGTATGGATCTTGGTGTTGCAATGTTCATTCTCATGAATCCTTCTCCCGCTTCACCGAACTTCCGTCCATCCTGAAGCCACACTCCATTCTCCACAAGAATCTTTGGGAGATCCTTATAAGGGATGTCACATTCTCTGAAATCAAGCCACATTAGGTACGTTCCCTCAGGTTCTACCACTTTGACACACGTTTTCCGAAATCTTTCAAGAACAATATTTACATTCCCTTTGAGGTATTCGATCAAACCATCCACCCAGTAACCACCTTTCTTGTAAGCTTCTATTGTTGCTACTATAGAAAAGACATTCGACGATTTAAGATGAAGAGAACTTACCTCCTTTTCCATGACCTCCCTGAGGTGAGGATTAGGAACAACAGCAAACGCCGATTGAATGCCTGCAAGATTGAATGTTTTACTTGGAGAGCTCAGAACCACGACCCTGTCACGAATTCTTTCAATTTCAAGCATAGACACAAAATCATGAGGTTCGTATACTATATCCATGTGGATTTCATCGGAAATTATCAGTAAATCGCCTTTCTCCACTATTCTTGCCAAGTCTTCGAGTTCTTCTCTTGTCCAAACCCTACCGACGGGATTGTGAGGATTACAAAGAATAATCGCTTTTGCATATTTTAACTTCTCTTCCAAATCTTCAAGATCCATGATATATTTTCCATTCTGTGACAAAAGGGGGTTTTCCACGACTTTTCTTGAGTTTTCCTTTATAACATCAAAAAATGGCCAGTAAACAGGGGGTTGAATTATTATTCCATCGTTTTTGGATGTAAACAGTCTCAACGTTAAAGCTATTCCCGGAACAACACCTGGAATATGAACTATCCAATCTCTAGGAATGTTTATACCATGTCTTTTAGCGTACCAGTCTATTATGGATTCATAATACTCGTGAGGCCTGAAAGTGTAGCCGAAGATACCGTGTTTCACTCTTTCCTCAAGAGCTTTCAAAACCTCAGCTGGAGATTTAAAATCCATGTCTGCGACCCACATAGGTATCAAATTATCTGGAGCATCACCTTCAACATCTGGCTTGAAATCCCACTTGTAAGAGTTTGTTCCTCTCCTCTCAACTACTTCATCGAACAAGATATAGCCACCTCCCCATCTGTTGTGATGAGATACCTTTCTCAAATTGTACATTCTCAGACTGAAGTTTCTGCATACTAGAGTATCATAATTCCAGAAAAAGGGGTGATACTATGTCTGATCGTTTGAAAATTAAAGGAGGAATCTGGGGTGTTATAGTCGGTGATTCCTTCGGTTTCACCTATCAGATGGCAAGTAGATGTTTTGAAAGGGATTTTAAAGAAATAGGTGAGATACTTGCACCCCACGGTTTGTGGAGTGATGACTCTTCTTTGACTCTGGCAACCGCAGATGCCCTAACGAAAGGTTACAACATATCTAGGATAGCGGAAAATTTTGTTAAATGGCTTTATGAAGGAAAATTCACTCCTAGAGGTTTTTCATTCGATCATGGAAGAACCACTAGAAGTGCGATAAAACGTATTGCAGATGGTATACCACCGCTAGAGGCGGGAGGAAGTGATGAGTGGGACAATGGTAACGGATCTTTGATGAGGATTTTACCAGCAACTTTTTATGCCTACTTTAGAATCAATACTGAGGACGAAAGATTGGAAATGATACATGAAGTTTCGAAGATAACACACGCCCATCCAAGGACTCTCATAGGGTGTGGTATATATTCTCATGTAATTTGGAATATCCTTGATGGTATGGACAAGATGGAAGCTTATTACAATGCAATCGAAAAATGTGAAAAAGTTTATTCAAGGGGATTTTACAGTGATGAGAGGAAACACTATGAAAGGATCTTAAATGGTAATATACACGATCTTGACAGAAGTGATATCAGAAGTAGTGGATATATAGTTCATACGCTAGAAGCTTCCTTATGGGCCTTTTTGAAGACCGATAATTTCGAAGAGGCGGTGAAAGAAGTGGTATCTTTAGGAGAAGATGCCGACACAACAGGAGCGGTTACTGGTGGATTGGCTGGAACTTATTACGGCTTAGAGGCTATACCGAGAAGCTGGATAAATAGGATAGAAGCAAAGGAAAAAGTGGAAAGTATAATAAAATCCTTCATTGAAAGTTTGCCCATAGATTCAGGATACCGCTGAAAAAGTTATTTTTTCTCAAATATTTTTCTTTCTGGCATCTTGATTTAAACGGTAGTTTTTGTATAATACCAGAAGTCAATGACAAATCTCGGTGAAGAGAGGTGTTTATATGGCATTCAGGTATCTCCTCAAGATGAACGTCGATAAGGAAACGGCAAGAAAGGTGATAATGGATGCCAAAATAGCAAAAAGAGCTAGTATGACAAAGAGCGAGGTATCGTACGAAGAAGGCTATTTAGTTGTGAAACCTCAAGAGGATCACGATATCGACGATGAGCTAATAAAGCTGATATTACAAACTATTGGAAGGCCCGTCGAAGCAAGGGCTCTATTGATCACAAACGGTAAAGAAAAGGAAGTTTTCAGAGGGTATCTTGATCCAAAAAAACCACTTGGAATGTCAACTGCCTCTGAACAGAAGAGTAAGGTAGAAGAAGAAACTGTGGAAGAAAAAGAGGAAGAAGAACTCTTCGATCTTTTCGATGAGGAGGAATTTTTTGAGGAAGAAGAGGATCTCTTCACCGATGAGGAAGAAGAATATTGATTAACTCGGGGGGAGTATCTTGGATACGTTCGCCATAACGATTGCTGTTATATTCGTGGCGACTCTCATTGTCAGTTATCTCAAGGCAACCTCAAAAGATGCTTGTTTGAAACTGTTCAAGAACAATATAGTTGTAGTGAAGCTCAAGAACGGGGAAGCCATATGG
>Ga0180301_10002994_pt1 | contig 13210 bp, 7 predicted proteins | sample GuaBasSediGuay16_FD_121797 | JGI IMG/M metagenome (GOLD analysis project Ga0180301, IMG submission 121797) | Subseafloor sediment microbial communities from Guaymas Basin, Gulf of California, Mexico - Guay16, Core 4569-2, 12-15 cm | ecosystem: Environmental > Aquatic > Marine > Hydrothermal...
CTATGACCCTGTAAAATATAGCAAACCAATAAATATAAATTTTTTTATTTGATTGCTACACCCTGAAACTTGCTGGGGGTATCCAGGGCAAATAAAATTGCTGAAGATTTTCACTCCACCATAAAGATCGATGTTTCGGACACTTGCCACGACTTCTGCGGCATAGGATTCGCCAAATTTATCGGCAAGGCAAAAGATATACCTGACCTCAATCATCTGATAATCATATCTTAAAATATTAAACGTATAATCAGATATTTTTAATGTTGAAACTGGACAGGTAAGTAGTTTTTTATTAAACTTAAAGCTGACTTCAAGCAAAAATTCGACCACGTATGCGGTAAAGCCCACGTATCCTTAGAGCCTGGCCAAAAACCATAGCGACAAGGCTCGTTAGCATGCTCTAAAAATAATCGAACATCTCTTGCTTGTGACACCCCCAATTGTCTACTGCCAACCACCACCGCCACCAGAGCTTCTCCCACTGCCACTACCAGGGGTCGAACCCCAATTATGTTCTTCTACCCAATTCCACCACATGTACTGCCTGGCCATACCACTCCCTGGGAAGTACCTGGCATAACGACCAAATGAAGTTCGATCCATAGCATTGTACATCCAAATCTGAAGCCTACACCTACTATGGGCGCAATCAATATTATTAGCGGTAACGTATATGCCAAAAGAGCCAATTGCACTGGTGTACAAAGCATCTGTTTGTATACCGGTTGAGCGGTAAATTGCGTATGCAATTCCCGCGGTCGTTGGGTCTGTCCCTGGCGGGGAAGCCACCCATCGACGAGGATCATCCCATGCATTTGGGTCTGTTACAGGCGGATCGGTAGGTCCAGGCCTCCAACTAGAGTCAGTCATATGATTCTGCCTCCAGTTTTCGCAATCCCCTTCCAGATCACGTTTTGCAGCCTCTAATGCATTTATCACAGGCTGCCATCGACGCACTCGAACTGTATACGGGTCGCTCTCATTCATGATCCAAATACGTTCTCTTGTAGACGTTGAAAAAAATGCGTCCAGAATATCTCCAACCTCTGTGCATTGTATCATTTCCCTTTGAGTGGAACTGGGTACTGCATTTTGCTGCACCACATGCGTCAATTCATGTGCCAGCAACCGCTGTCCCTCTTGGCTGTTCAAGTTGGCATCCTGTTTACTGATGTAAATATCTTGATTTAATGTAAACGCGCGTGCACCTAATGCACGATTAAATTTATCTGCATGAGCATCTGTATGAATGCGTACGCCTCCAAAATCATATCCGAAGCGTGGTTCAAAAAAAGTTCTGGTATGATCAGGCAGTGGCTGGCCATTTCCTTGCTGGGTATTTATTTCTGATTCAATATCAGGATGTACTTCGGGGCTGTTAGCAATTGAACGCTTTCTTACTATTTTGGGAATATCTTCTCTGGACATGATTTGAGAATCCGGCACCCGCATCACCTGTTCCGCGACCCGGTCCGCCTCCTGCTCGTACTTGTCCCCGGGCTGCCCGACCGCAAGCTTCGCCTGAATTCCAGAAACCACCCGCTGCACATATTGGTTGCCATGCGTCTGCTGAAGTGCTGAAAGCACTGGTGCACGCTGTGCCGTATGCATGCTGCTCAGTTGCGTTGCAATACTGTCAACCGACGGCGTGCTGCCATTACTCCTTATGTTGCCTATCACACCCCTGAGAGAGCCAAGCTGCATCTCAGGCTCATTTTGAGCACGATGAATAATATTATCGCTCATGGTATGCGAAAACCCTTTTTTCGCATCCGCCTCTTTTGCAATGGCAACCGACGTTTCCATTCTTTTAAACCTCCCTTACTCCTTGCATATCAGCCCATAGTACTTCCCGAACTCAGGTTGCGAGCAGATCTTCCCGATCTTCTGAAATTCCCTCTTCGCCGCCTTTATCACTTCTTCCATCGCAATCACACCCGAGTTTTCAGCCGCAAGAAATGCTGCATTCACGACTATGTTCTTGATGTTGCCACCTGATAGCTTAAATCTTTTGGCTAAGAACCCATAATCGATATCATCAGAAAGTGGTGCTTCTTCGGGGAAGAGGCTCTTCCAGATTTTATACCTATATTCCTCTTCAGGAAAGGGGAACTCAATCGTGAAATGCATCCTTCGCAGGAATGCGTCATCGATGTTCTTGCTTAAGTTGGTTGCTAAAATCACGATTCCTTCGTTCTCCTCCATCTTCTGCAGGAGATAATTTATCTCTATATTTGCATAGCGATCGTGTGAGTCCTGAACCTCGCTTCTCTTCCCGAATAGTGCATCTGCTTCGTCAAAGAAGAGTATTGCGTTGCTCTCTTCTGCTTCTTTAAAGATCCTGTTCAGGTTCTTCTCGGTCTCTCCGATGTACTTGCTCACAACCATTGAGAGATCTATCTTGTAGAGGTCAAGACCCAACTCTGAGGCGATAACTTCTGCTGCCATCGTCTTTCCAGTCCCAGAAGGTCCCGAAAAGAGTATGTTTAAACCTTTTCCAAGTGACAATTTGTTATCAAATCCCCAGTCGTGATACACAATACCCTTGTTCTTGATATAGTTTGTAACCTCTCTCAACTGCTCTGTCTTTTCCTTCGGTAGGATGATATCGCCCCAGCCATATTTTGGTCTGATTCGTTTGGCAAGAGCCGTCAGTTTCTGATTGGACTGCAATCTGCACCCATGATAGAGGTCGTCTATCGTTATATCGTCTCTTCCTTCAAGAGCTGCGAGTTTCTCCGCACTTGTTATTGCGTCGTTTATTTGTCCTGCGGTGAATTTGAACTTGTTTGCAAGTGCGCTAATATCTTCTCGATCAAACGTTCTGTTTAAAGACGTATTCCAGACAGTCCTGCGCATCTCGTAGTCCAGTGTCGGGATTTCTATCTTGAATAAATCCTTTTGCAATTCTCCGCTGAGCTCTAATACTTCGTCGCTCGCAATAAATGCAATTCCATTATAATCTTCCAGTGCTTTGAACAGGATGTTTTTGTAGTGGATGTTCTTTGCATCTTCTGAAAATAAGCGTTCAAAGTGATCTAAATATACAGCGGAATCCTGCAACACTGCCTCTCGAAAGATACGAGAAACAGATTCTTCAAAATTCGCTTCTCTATTTATTAGCGTTGGAATGTCCACTATTAGGAGTGCAGTATCTAATTCCCAAGACACACCCTGTGCAATCGTCTTCTTTCCAGCACCACGAGGTCCTTGCAAGAAACAGGTTCTTCTTCCTACAGTTTTTTTCCAAAAGGTACTGAAATTGAGTATTTTTCTATGTAGTTCTTCGGATAATTGAATTTCTTTTAAATTTGTTTGTATTCGAGTCAGTTCAGAAAAGAATCCTATTTTTTCATCTATTTGACTTAAACCAAGAAGGTAGTTTATTGTTCTATCATCCACTCGGATAAAGCGTGATAATAACGGTCTTTGCACCCTATCTTCTACAAACTGGACTATCTTGTTTTTGAACAGTGACGAATCTGCATAGAAGTATTGTCTCGCATATACCTTCTCCTCGCTGGAACTGCAGAGCAGGTTTAAAATCAGGTCAACGCCAGGTTGTCTTTTTGTTGCATCATTCTGTAGATATGCATACAATCGTTCATACTTTGTATCAAGTTCAGATGCCATGCCGATCAGGATTATATCCACCTCGAAAGATGTGAGATTGAAAATCCCTGCTAATGATGATAGTTTGAGTTTTATTCCTTTTTTCTGGCTTTCTTCTTTTTTTAACTCTATTTCTAATTTTATATCAGAAATATATCTCTTTAGCGCTTGAATACGCGGATCATCGGATTCACTGGCGGGATGTGTGTTATCCAAATCTAATATAGCGTCTATCTCCTCATCAGATATACAGAAACCACCGAATTCATTCGTTACTCTGTTTTTTAACCGCATTTTCAAAATTTGAAGGTGCAACATCAAGTCTATTCTCTTCAACTCCTCTGAAATGTGCTGCAGGTTGGTTTCATAATAACTTGCCATCTTTACTCTCTTGGGTCAATTGATCGTACCAACTACTTTTGTATATTTACAAATAGCTCGCGTATATTCGCGTGTATGTTACAGGCGATGATAACCACATTTGTGAATATAGCATTTGGTTAATTGGTTCCATATTCACTCTTCACCAAATCCTTCACTCTAATCCCTCTGTTTCCTCCTCTGCTTCACCATCGTCTTTTCCAAGTTCCTCTTCCAGCACCTGAATAGCTCCGCTGATGCGTAGTAGAGAGTCTCTCATGTTCGCCTGCTTTGTTTCCATTTCAGCCAGCATTTTTTGACCTGACTCAAATTCGGCTTTGAGTTCTTTGAGGCGTTCTTTTAGTTTTTCTTTCATAATGTTTTCTCCTTCAACTTGAACTGTGGCCGGTGTCTGGTATTTGCTCTGAAGCTGTTGTTTTTGTTTCTTCTGCGTCCAATGTATCAACGTCGGATCGTACTGCTTTGACTTCCCAGTAAAATTTCTGGGATGGGTTCGTTCCGTCGATCGTTTTTATTGTAAATCTTCCATCTTTGACCTCGGAGGTTGCCAGCATAGAAATTGGGGTGTTTTCTCCTTCAAACTTTGGTGTTAGCAAAACGGTTCTATTCTCGTCTCTCGTTAGCGCCTCAAAGTAGTTGGGGAGTTGAATCGTCACTTGACCATTTGAGAGTTGTGCTTCACCGCGATAGAAAACCGCCACTTCAGGCCCCTCTAACGTGGCATGAATCAAATTTTTATGCTCAGGATCCAGAGGGTGATCTATCAAAAAATTTTTAGTTCCACCCACGTATAGGTGACCTTTTATTTTGGTATGTCCTGTTCTACCTTCAACACCAAAGAGCGGAGTCCAACCAGTAGACCATATGCCCCATTCCCTTGACTGGTGTATATGTACTCCAAATCCTGCTCTCTTAAATAAACCTCTGGATGATGAGTGCTTGATAAGTCCTTCATCCCAGTTTTTTCGAGTATCCCTATACCAAACAACATTAGGCCATTCATCTGAATCCCGCTCGGTAAAGCCGCCAAATTTCATGGAGCCATTGACATCCAATTTATATTGAGGATCCGTCGTCCCGATGCCGACGTTGCCACCATGTATAACAAATTTGTCGTTTGTTGGAGCATATATTCTAATTCCATAATTAGGGCTATCAAGTTCACCGTGTGTAAAATCTATATGAGGGTTGCCGGTTTCTCCCTTTTCCCTAGCCACGAGCTCTATGCCGGCCCAATGTCTGTCGGAAATTATTTTCAAACGCCGATAACGTCCACCTTCGATCTTCAAATCACCTTCTGATATTGTGAGTTTTTCACTAGGATTCGCCGTCCCAATGCCGACGTTCCCTGTGAAGTATGAATTCATCCGATTAGTTGGTTTTCCTCGGCCACCGACTCCAATTTGGGCTATTAGTTCTCCACCACCACGATAGAACTTATGCCCGATGCTGTTTACATACTGCTTTCCAGCACCATAGACGTTGTGAAACGCTTCCGTTCCTATCGCATGTGAGGCGTACTCATCATCATTTTTGGGTTCCTGCCAGAGCCTGATCTTTCCTGCTCTGTGGATATTAACTCCGATAGTGAGATCTCCCGCGATCTGGAGTTTGTTTTTAGGTTCGCTCGTCCCAATGCCGACATTACCAGTTTTGTCCACACTCAGGGCAGGGTCTGGTGAGCCGTCGCTTGCGACGAGTTTGCTGTGTCTATGTAAGGTGTCTACAACCGAATTATCGGTCAGTGATTCGAATCCAGAGGTGTTTTTTAGGAGATGCAGTGCGAGTCCTGTTTTTCGTAGATCCTGGATGCGCCTATTCGAGATGGCATCATTTTCAGCCGTCCGTTTTATTCTCGCAATATCGTAGTAATGGTGGAATTTTTCTTTGGTGTACTCTTTATTTCCTTCAGCCACTCTGACGCGCCATTCCAGTTTGTGTCTTATGCAAGTTTCAATATTCACGTCATCTGGGTTCTTAAGGGCAGGATCTTCGCTCTCTGTAACCTCTTCGATCCAGAGATCGAGATAAACCAGATCCACTCTATCAGTCGGTTTCTTTAATTTCTCTACGTCGGTTTGATCTGAGTAAAGCAGGTCCTTCTCATTCACTGCCTCAAATCCATCCACCAAGCACCTGCCGGCGCTGATTTTAAAATCATTGGATAGAGGTCTTGTTGCACTTATCTCGAACCCATTGTCAGGTGTGCCGTTGCCAATGTACCATTTGCGAAGCATCACTTCTTCATGGCGTCTGATGTCTTCGAGTTCGTTCCAGTCTCGATCAAGGAGTGGAACTCCTTGCTGCAAGCGCACTCCAACGTATCTTTTACTTGGGTCAAACGTGCCCTCCTGTTTATTTGAAAAATTTCCCTTCTGGTCTTTCATCCAGTAAGATTTGCTCATGGATTCACCTCTTCTGCTTCTTCGATTGGAAATGTTAATATTATAGTTCTGGTTAACTCTATACTCTTATCCTTTGTGATTAGCCCGTGGTCAACATAGTTTATGAAAAACATCTTATCTGTGTTGAATGTGCCGTTAGATTTTTTATCAATTCCAAGCAATGCAAATTCTTTGAAGGCTAAGGATTCTTTTGATGGCTCATTTTCTCCAAATGTCACAGCTATCTTGAGTTTGTTTGTAACAGTATCTATTTCTTTACCCTCTTTGTTTATATATTTGATATTGTTGACGTCTATTTTTTTTGCCCAAACCCAGTAGTCTTCTGATCCGAGTTTGTATGGCTGATCCAGATTTCCTGAGTTGAAGAATGATGTAACTCTACTTTTGAACTCGGCATCATCTTTGCTTCCGCTGCCTACTGCCATATACTCTATTCCTACTTTATCTTCGCTGGTAAAGTCCTTTTTCATCAGAGCGGCCAGAAATCTGCCATAATCTTCTACTATGGCGTTCGATTTCCAGCCTGCATCAACAAGTGTCTTCCCATTGCTGCTCAAAACATCCCTGTATATTCCCTTTATGTTCGTGCCCTTCATAGCCTTCAAACCTCACTTCTTTTATCAGTAACAAGTGTGAATACATATTTTCGCTCATAGTGTAATCTCCCTATTTATTTTGTTGTGTGGAGTTCGGTGTTTTAAATCGTTGGTGTTCCCGTTATATGAGTCACTATACGTGCAAAGCCAGTTCCAGTTAACCGTATCTTTGTAAACGCCTTTTACGCCCTTGAGATCTTCTTCCAGAAACCGGCAAACATGATCTTTGTACTTTTCGATGATTGCATTCAAATCATAAACTTCGTCCAGTGGAACTTCAACAGTGATAATTTCAGCCCTGACAAAGACGGGTAAAAAGGAATTTATTATCTCACGCAGTTCATCCTCCTTTATTATCAGTTTTTCTCCTGTAGGCAGAAAGATGAAGAGACCAATTACATGCGAAGAATACCTTCCTGTCTTGCTTGTATCTGGCACGTAGTGCACAGTATCATGGTACGTACCTATATTTGTTAACAGGTCCAGATTTCCTGTATCCACTGTTTTGGAGATGTTACGATAAAATTTTGGGCAATCTTTCCTGTCAGATATTTCTATTTCGTTTTTCCACCGATTTTCCATCCCATAGGTGCGAAATATGTTGTTCATGTACTCTTTAACACAACACTTCTTACCTGTCAAAAAAGATACAAGGCTTGCAATTCCTGCTGCTGTGCCCTTTCGTTTATACAACTCCGCAGCACGCAGGATGAATTCACGGTTCTTATCTCCCAAGAGCTCGTACAGGTCAAGAGACAGCCATCTGGCAAGCCATGGAACAAAATCTTTTGGTGCTGCCGTCGGATCAAAAAACGTGGGTATGTTGGATATTGTTTCGTTGCTATCGTACAAAATGGACTCAAAGATGGATAAAAATCGCTCAAGGAATTCTTTGCTTTGCGTATCCTCTTGGTACACAGCAGGAAGGTACCGCAGGTAGGAGCGCCTTGGATAATAGATCTTCGCCTGCCTCAAAAGAGGGCTTTTTTTACCATCACAGTGGAAGTCTATCTTCAGACGTATGTATCTTCCGAACAGTTCCTGCAGAAGTGCATCTCTGTTATCTCTAAAATCTATGGGCTCTGACCAAACGCCATCTGAACTGGAAAAACAGACTGAAAGTTCAGAGTTCTCAGGTATATCTGCATCAAGAACGATACGATGCCAGTGACAGCCCTCTAATCCACTGTCAAGACATTCGGAGGTATATATACCGTCCGTTTCGCCGTCTTTAAGTTTCAACCCGCGGTCATCAGCCAGTGCTTCAAGCGTGTCATGTTTGATATTCTTCCAATCTTCGCTTGTCAGTACCCTGAATTTAAAGTCGTTCGGCATGATCGACCTCCTTTCCATATTTTACTTCTTCTACTGCTGTAATCTTATGTTTACGAGAATATACCAGTGCGTAGGGAGGTATGTTTATGCTACCGTCACCGTTCTGCTCATGATAATTGTCCTTTGTAGTTGTGTTTAAACTCACAGTCTTAACATAGTCCACACCTTCTGTATGGTCTATAATCTCATGTATTTCTGATATATACACTGGTCTTCCGAATGGCCACCCCTTACCATCAGTTCCTCCTGTGATCGGGTGCAAAAAATTCTTCAGTTCTACTTCAACGCTTTTTTCTATTGTCTTTTTAAGATATCTCCTTTTTATCACTATCTCTGCATCCACAGAAACCATCACATACTTAGGAGCAACCACGAATACCTCGGTTGTGAGCAATCGGTGTTTGTCCAGATGCCTGTAAACTGTCTTGAGAAAACCTGCACTTGGCTCTGGTTCATCGTATGGACTGCTTGGAACAACAACCACTGTTACGATGCCAGGAACATCACTGTACTGGTTCGGATGGTATCTGGGTATCGCTTTAGCTCTGGCAACCCTGAGTCCCGGCGTCTTCATGGCGAGATGCTCATAATCCTCAGAAGTGACAGCTCTGTATATCGTTTTCTGGTCTTTTCTTGCACGGATTATTGCATCTTCCAGTGTCTCGGCTTCCTCTCCGCCTGTTGCAGCCTTTCTGTTTGTAGCAGTCACTACGTCAGCGAGTTTGCCCAATACATTGTTGATTATGTGTGGCCCCACATTTCCACGCAGACCGCCTCCTGAGCGGTAAGAGACGGTTATGTTTTCTTTTCCTGCTGGTGGAATCCTGCCATGGATACCATCACCAAAGTTTACTCTGCCCGCAGACAGATCAACAGTGTAATGTTTATCACCATGCTTTGAGGCATCAAAGTCTTCAACTTCGCTCCAAGTGTCGTCTTCAACCTTCACTTCGAGCGTTTTCTCTATAACTGGTGTACATGGCAGATTCAGGTAAAAATCAGGCAGTCCACTGCTGGAAAAGTTACATTTATCGATGATTTTACCCTGAGTCGCAGAAACGGTATTTAAAACTATAAAATCTATTCTTGGTGGTATCTCGTACCCTCCCTCATCCACCCTACATCTGATCCAGTTTGTCTCTTCCACGATATTGATTCGGATCTTACCACTCAATGTAAGATGCCTCGTTTCATCCTCTACCTGGAGGTTTTTCCAGTCTCCATCGTAATAATATTCCCAGATCAAGATTGCAGATGGGCATACATTAGTTTTTTCCATTTTATATTTGCCTATTTCAGATAATTCGTCCTCATAGAGATGAAATACCATAGTTATCTCTTCACAGGGAAGTTTCTTGTCAAATCCCAGACATAGCTCATCACCCGACTCTGGTTTGTACCTGAAGGCGTAGTAATACGTGCCCTCCTTTTCGTTAGCCTCCATGTTATTGACTTGGTTTCCACCATTTGGACGAGAGAGTATCGCATTCAGCTTTACATCAACCACAGTCAGGTCATCCACGGTCTCGAAAATTATATCCTCTCCTGCACTGGGTTCATTGAGAGTTACCTTTACCTGTGTTCTTGCAGGAACAAACGTGAGCTTTTTATTGCGTGGAGAGAAGGTAAGGTCAACATCAGCCGATCTGGCGGATTTTAGTTTTGGGATTCCTACGAGCTTTAAAAATTTCCTGCGACTATCGTCTGTAATCCTGTTCAGACGATATATCTGCATCTCTGTCAACCAAGCGAATAGTTCTATAAACGTGATTCCAGGATCGTGTATATTGTGATCCGTCCATTCGGGTGCGTATGCCGGGATGCGGGATAACGCCTCTTTCACAAGTTCGTCAAAGGTTTTATCGTCAAGATCTGCTGAGGGTAGTGGCACTTACCTTAGCCTCCAAATTTCATTGTTATTCTGTGTTCGCCTGAACAGACAATTCCAAATTCTTCTGACTGATTGCCATTGCTTAGTCTGAGTTTCTCCACATGATCCACATCCTTGATGCCTTCAAGCAATGCATAGATATCTGAGATGTGAACGCTCCGCCCGAAGTCCCACCCGCACTCCTCAGGTCCTCCTGTAAGTGGATGGAGAAACTTCTTCAGTCGTTTCAAGATCTCCTTCTCCAGCGGGACTGCAACATCCATCGAATCCGGCACCACAACAGCCGTTATACTTACTTCCATGTATGATGGTTTCTCGACTTCTATACGTTCAGGTTGTATCAGGTTCAAACTGCGTTTTTTAAGGTGTTTTTCCACTGTTTTCCTGAGCGTAAGCGATGGAATGGGTTTATCTTCCTCTGTGTCCGGAATTACAATGATCTTCAACATACCGTCCTTGATGTAACATTTTGTCCTTGCGATGTAACTGGATGCGGCTCTCGCGATCCTCTCGAAATCCTCTTCTGTAACAACCCTGTCCCTGTGTTTTATCTGATGAGACCCCCTTTCGAAGACCATATCCCTGTGCTCAGTGTCTGAGCCACCCTCTGCAGCCTCCGGGTTTGTAACACCTTCCACGAAAGGAATCGATGTTTTCAGTGCCACAATCTCAAACTCCCCAACATTTCCGCTCCTTCCCCCTCCTACCTGATACGTGGCTTTGATATTGTCTTTTCCGACCGGAGGAATCATTCCGCGCACCCCATCCCCGAATACAATCTCGCCTGTTGCACGTTCAACCACATAATGGCGGCTATCTGGTTCGGAATCAAAGAAGTTTTCCACCGATTTCCATCGAACCCAGACTTCTGTCGTCTTCCCGGCGTAATCCTTGCCCTCTCTGATGATATCTTCTCCATCTTCTTCCAGGATCACTTTCTTCTGTTCTGGAGAGATGGTAGCTATCTCATTTACCCATATCTCTTCTTTTATTACAGGAATTCTTGCAAACTTGAATTTCTGACCTGTGCTGACGTCACTTGACCCGAGAATCTCGTCTTTGACACTTTCCGCCTGGGTTGCAATAGTGGTGTTGATATAGATCCCTTTCGCTTTGGGAGATTGGGTCTTGATTTTGTCTGCACTGTCAACTGCCCTGATCCAGTAGAGTTCATCGCCAAATCTATCAGTTCTGGCAAAGTCGGCAGGAATGTAGAACTCCACTGTTCCAGTTTTTTTGAAGTGCTCTGTGCTGTCTGAAACTTCCAATCTTGCCCAACCCTGATCTTGGGAGTAATAATACCACTCGATCTTTAATCCATTCCCTTCAAGAGATTCTTCTTCCTCAAACGAGAAGAAGATGCTGATAGGTCCCTTCTCCAATTTTTTATCAAAGCCCAGATATAGCGTTTTGTGTTCATCATCGAGTGACTGGAATGGGGTGAATGGTTTATTCACTCTCTGGCTCTCTTCTGAAACGTCTTTGAATCTAAGATTGTTGTAGGTTAGAAAGTGCTCTGGACTTGCAGGGGTTGTTAGCCTGTAACTTAGATTGATCCCGTTGATTTTGGGTGGATTGATCGTGCCGGGTATCCACCCCCCTACATTTGTGCCGCCTGCATCTTTATCATATACCATTTCCTTACCATAATCTCCACTGATGATCCTGACTCTGATCCAGTAACTTTCCTGTCCGGAAACTTTGACAGCCTCTATCCCTTCCGAATACGGGAACACTACACCCCCCTCCTCTAAGAATTTGAAATCATAGACTCCATTTGGCGAGTCACCCTTGAACCCCTTCAAGCCGCTGATTACTGTCCATCCTTTGCCATCCCAGTACTCCCATGAAAGAATAGGCGTTTCACTATCCACAGCGTCATTCTTAATGATGCTGAATTTAATGGTTATCTCTGCACCCTTCTTTGAGAAAGCCTCCTGACTGCCTATGTAGAATATATCCAGCTCTCTGGGATGCATCCCAAAGGGATGAATGGGGCTTTTTTTCGTCGGTATTTCGAGAGAAACGTCATTATAAAAGACCATGTCAGGGAATAGATCTACACCTTCGGGAGGTTTGACTGCCACTTTTATTGTATCGATCTTAACACGTTGTAGCTCGCTTATACGGGAAGCGTCTGCCACGCATCTAATCCAGCGACTTTCAATACCGTTTATCTTACGTTCTTTGATCTCATCGGTATTATTCTTCGTTAATATCAACTGCCCCTCAACCTTATCAAAATCATACCAGTCCAGAACTTTAGTTTCACCATTAACCCGTTCTCCCCAGTACTGCCAGCTCACCAGCCCCTTGTCAGCTATTCGATTATCCCATGGCGAGATGGTTAACATGAATTTAGCCTTAGCCTTGACATTGAAGAGATCCGTGTGCCCCAGATAAAGGATATGCTCCTGCAGGTCTTTTCCTCCGAAGAATTCAAAGTTTGTCACCTTTTCCACAGGAGTGTCGGAGCTGTGAGCATCTTCCAGTTTATGGATGAGCTTTACAAGGTGATCAGAGGTTTCAGAGACGATTCCATACTCTTCATTCGCTTTATCTCGGATAACAAGCATGTCCCCTCCATTCACCCCTTCGCTACTCTCGATAAAGATTTCTCTATATCCAACTCCGCTATCATGGATCAATCTGGTCTGAAAAGGCAGAGCAGGCTCTCCGGCCACCACATTCTTTGGGCTTTCATAGATCTCATCATCCTCTGCATCAACCCCATAAACCTTGATCAACTTGGAAGGTGTGGCAAGCATACTCTTCTCAGTTTCAAAGAGAATATCTTCCGCTGCCATCTGAGTCCCTCTTCGGATGAAGACGTGTTCTTTTGTCCCCTTGGCAAGGGAGAATGTGATCGGGGCTGTGGCTGGTTGGGGCGGAAGTAATTTCATCCCGAGAATTTCCAAAAAAGCGGTAAAATTCTTCTCCGGAGCCTGATTAATGCGGTGAATGACCGTCCCCATTAGGGTGGTAAA
>Ga0180301_10002995_pt1 | contig 13205 bp, 13 predicted proteins | sample GuaBasSediGuay16_FD_121797 | JGI IMG/M metagenome (GOLD analysis project Ga0180301, IMG submission 121797) | Subseafloor sediment microbial communities from Guaymas Basin, Gulf of California, Mexico - Guay16, Core 4569-2, 12-15 cm | ecosystem: Environmental > Aquatic > Marine > Hydrothermal...
CCCTTGTAGGTAGGCGTCGTCGCCTTCTAAACTATCTGAAGAAAAACGACCCTAAAAAATACGACGATATAGTCCAGAATCTTAATCTTCGTAGGTAATATGGCTTCCTTTTCTTTAAATCTTCCAGAATACCTAAAAGCTCCTCTTATTTTTTTCCCCTATGAACTGGCTAAGCAGGCTAATGGTAGTATAAAAGTTGTTTTTGGTGATACTGTAGTTTTGGTTACCGCGTGTATGTCGTCTGAGCCAAAGGAGGGGGTGAACTTTCTGCCTCTTACTGTTGAGTACCAGGAGAAGACATATGCCAGAGGGAAAATTCCAGGTGGATTTATAAAAAGAGAAGGCAGGCCTAAAGATTCAGAGATTTTATGCGCCCGTCTTATTGACCGGCCTTTAAGACCTTTTTTCCCCCAAGGTTTTACTCATGATGTTCAGATTGTAGCTATGGTTCTTTCCAGTGATGGAGAAAACGACCCTGATGTTTTGGCAATAAATGGTGCAAGTTGTGCCCTTTTGGTATCTGATATACCTTTCTCTACTCCAATAGGTGCCGTGAGGGTGTGTAAAAAAGGGGGCAGGTTTATTATTAATCCTACCTACGAGGAAAGGGGTGATTCGGAGTTTGAGATTGTGGTTGCCGCTGCTATGGATAAGGTTGTTATGTTAGAGGCAAGAGCTTTTGAGGCCAAAGAAGAGGATGTTTTAGAAGCAATAGAGTTTTCTCATAAAGCTGTAAAAGAAATTATCAAAACCCAAATTTCCATTGCTGAGAATCACGGTAGAGAAAAAAAGAAGGTCCCCCTGTATGAAGTAGACAACAGCATACTTAGTGCAGTAAAAGAAAGAGCATCATCTAGACTGGAAAACATTTATGGTTTGATATCTAAAGAAGAAAGAGAGAGGGCGGTTAAGGAGATAATAGATGAGATAAAAGAGGTATTTAAAGACAAAATAGACGAAGTGGATTCTACACTTATAGAAGACGCTTTTTATCATCTGGAGAAAGAGTATGTAAGAAAGAGAATATTAGAAGATGGTATAAGACCTGATTCCAGAAAAACAGATGAAGTGCGGAGGATAGATTGTCAGGTGAGGGTTTTACCACGTACGCACGGTTCTGCTTTATTTACGAGGGGACAGACACAATCCCTTTCCATTGTGACTTTAGGTACAAGCGCAGATGAACAAATGATTGAAGCCTTGGAGGGTGAGAAGTCAAAGCATTTTATGCTTCATTATTCTTTTCCTCCTTTTAGTGTTGGTGAGGTAAGGCCATTAAGAGGTCCTTCCCGAAGGGAGATAGGACACGGTGCGTTAGCAGAGAAAGCCCTCAGTCCTATAATTCCTACAAGAGAGGAGTTTCCTTATACTATAAGGGTAGTATCAGAAATCTTAGAGTCAAATGGTTCTTCGAGCATGGCTACAGTATGTGCTGCTTCTTTAGCTCTAATGGACGCGGGAGTCCCTATTAAAGAGCAGGTGGCGGGTGTTGCTTTAGGTTTGGTTAGTGAAGGGGAGAGGAGTATAATTCTTACAGATATAGCTGGCGTTGAAGACCGCTACGGCGATATGGACTTTAAAGTAGCAGGAACAAAGAAAGGAATAACCGCGGTTCAGCTCGATGTTAAAAACGATGGCCTTAGTTTCAGGCTTGTAGAGGAGGCTTTAGGGAAAGCAAAGAAGGCAAGATTGTTTATTCTTGATAAAATGAACGATGCTTTATCATTGCCAAGAGAAGGAGTCTCTAAGTATGCTCCCAAGATAAAGTCTTTTAAGATAGATTTAGATAAAATTGGTGATGTAATTGGTCCGGGGGGGAGGATTATAAGGAAGCTCACACGCGATCATAATGTAACTATTGATATTGATGATGAGACAGGAAGAGTTTCTGTTGTTGCTGAAACGGAGGATGATTTGAATAGGGCAGTGGAAGAAATAACAATACTTACTAAGGATATCTCCATAGGTGAAATATACGATGCAAAAGTAGTGCGGATAACCAATTTTGGAGCATTCTGTGAGCTTGCTCCAGGTAAAACAGGCCTTCTGCATATTTCTGAACTCTCTGATAAGTTTGTTAAAGATGTAAGAGAGTTTCTAAAAGAAGGAGATGTAGTAAGAGTTAAAGTAATAAACGTTGATGCTCAAGGTAAGATTACGCTTAGCAAAAAACAGGCAGAATGAGAAGGGTACCGTGCGCAGTATTAGGTTTTCTATCTATTGCCGCAGCTTTATTGGTTCTTCTAAGTCTTATTTCGTATGATCCTAAAGACTTAAGTATTTTAAGCTCCCCCTTTAACTACCCTCCCCGCAATCTTATTGGTATTAGTGGTGCCTATATAGGTTTTGTTCTTTCTTTTCTTTTTGGCTATGGCAGTTACTTTATTGTCCTTTATCTTCTTATCATGGGGGTCTCGGGGATGTTTTATATAGATATTTGCGGCATAGCTAAAGGTAGAATTGTAAGAGCAATATCCTTTTTGTTTCTTCTTGTGTTTTTGTGTGCTTTTGTTGGTATATTTTCTCAAGGAAAAGAAGAAATATATTCTCACTCCGGCCTTACAGGTTACTTATTAGCCAGCTTTCTGCAGAGATATTTAGGGTTATGGGGGTCTTTTATTATACTGGCTAGTAGTATTGTGGTTTTGTTCTGGATGCTTGTAGGTTATTTATTGGTAGATATTTTTCATGGCTTTTTAAATGTATTAAGTATTTTAAAGAAGAAAGTAAAAAGTTTTCTTGAGATGAGAAAAAAGAAGACTAGGAGGAAGGAGAGGGTTATTGTAAAAACGAGGCCACTACATATGGATAGAGAATCTGTAAGTATGCCTTCTAAGACGCCTTTAAAAGTTAAACCAGAAATACGCGTATATACTCCTAAGCCAGCTTCTGCTGTCTCTAACTTTAAGCAGAAAAAAGATGTAGATACAGAGCAAAAATTGAATGATGATAAAGAGGAAAAGATAACTAAGGTGTATGATCCTGCTAGTTATCGTTTACCCTCTATAGACCTGTTGAAAATTCCTCCTTCTATTGACGCTCGCCAGATAACTGAGGATATAGAAGAGAGTATTCATAATTTAGAGGCAGCTTTGTCTGATTTTGGGGTGAGGGCAAAGGTAGTAAGTGTACAACGGGGGCCGGTAGTGACAATGTATGAGCTTCAACCCGATTCGGGGGTTAAAATACAACACATTACTACTTTAGCTGATGACATTGCTCTAGCGATGAAATCCTCCGGCGTAAGGATAGTAGCTCCAATTCCTGGAAGGGGCACAGTGGGCGTTGAGATTCCCAATGTAAAGAAGCATTTTGTTTTTTTAAGGGAGGTTTTGGAGGAAAAGGCTTTTAAGAATTTTTCATCTAAATTGGCACTTGCTATAGGTAAAGATGTTAAGGGAGATCCTGTGGTGGCTGATTTAAAAGAAATGCCTCATCTTCTGATTGCTGGAACCACAGGTTCAGGTAAAACTGTCTGTGTTAACTCCCTAATATCTTCTATAGTTTTTAAATCTAAACCAAATGAAGTAAAATTTATTCTCATAGATCCTAAAAAAGTTGAGCTTGCTCCTTACCGGGGCATACCACACCTTTTACATCCCATTATTTCTGATGCTAAAAAGGCATTTTCTGCGTTGAACTGGGCAGTGGAAGAGATGGAAAACCGTTATAAATTGTTAGCCGAAGAAGGGGCGCGTAACATTGATGTTTATAATAGAAGTTCTTTCCGTATGCCTTATATTGTTATCATTGTGGATGAGCTTGCGGATTTAATGGTGGTGGCACGCGATAAAATCGAGACAGCAATACAGCGTCTTGCTCAGTTATCCCGTGCAGTAGGCATTCATCTTATTCTTGCTACGCAGCGGCCCAGCGTTGATGTTGTGACTGGAGTTATCAAAGCAAATTTCCCTGCGCGTATCTCCTTCAAAGTATCTTCTAAGGTTGATTCCCGTACAGTTCTTGATATGATGGGAGCAGAGAAACTTTTGGGCAGAGGAGATCTGCTTTTTATAAAGCCAGGGATGACTAAACTTATTCGTGTCCAAGGTTCTTTTATCGATGATGAGGATACAAACAATTTAACCTCTTTCCTAAGATCCCAAGGAGGTCCTATTTATGAACAGGGGATATTAGAGGCTCAGAAGAAGACGCAAGCAAGGCTTGAAAGCGATGAACTTTTAGATGAGGCTATTAAGGTCGTTCTTACTACCCGCCAGGCTTCTGCTTCTTTATTACAGAGACGTCTAAGAGTAGGCTATACGCGGGCAGCAAGACTACTTGATTTGATGGAAAGTCAAGGCATCATAGGTCCTTTCTGCGGGAGCAAAGCAAGGGAGATTTTAGTTGACCCTGACAATTATTTGAAGGAAAATAAGTTAATATAATATAGTTAATAGAATTTATAAATATGGAAGAACTTTCTAAGAAATTAAGAGAAAGGCGTAAAGAGTTAGGGTATGATTTAGAAGATGTAGTAGAGAAAACAAAACTTCATCCTTCTGTTATTAGAGCCTTGGAAACAGGACAGTTTCATAAGATAAGTCATGTGTATTTAAAAGGATTTATTAAAATATATGCTGAGTTTCTCGGAGTAGATATAAGTGATGAGCTGGAGAGAGTTATACCGACCAAAGCGTCTTCTATGCCAGTTTCTGAACCAAGAAAGGTTTCTCCCAAGAAGAGAGACTTGCCTATCGTTGGTACAGGTTCTTATTTTAAGAAAAATGTCGTCTTTGCAGCGGTTATAGCTGTTTCTTTTGTTATAATCTTTATACTCATTTTTTCCATTCTACGTTTGGTTCACGATAAGGGAACTTCTTTAGAGTCTAAGCCTGTGGTTAAAGAGCATACAAAGACAGCAACAGAGTTGAAAGTTAACGCAGAGGAGATCCTTGTTTCTTTTAAGATTAAGCGGGATTGTTTCATTGTGGTTAAGCGTGATGGGAAGGTGGTTTTTGAGGGGATATTAAAGAGAGGAGTGATTGAGACGTGGCAAGCTAATAAAGAGTTAGAGTTTAAGATAAACGATGGTTCAAGTGTGGAAGTAGAGGTAAATGGTAGACGCCTTCCTCCTTTAACTAAGATTCATAAGCCCATAAAGAGCCTGAAAATTACCGCAAAAGGCATCTCTATAATAAAGTAGTGTGACTCGTAGCCTAAGTTTCTTAAATTTTATTATAAGTTTAAACATATGAAAAAAACGGTTTCCCTGATTTCCTTAGGTTGTTTCCGTAATACTTATGATTCGGGAGTTATTATAAGAAGGTTCATAGAAGAAGGGTACGTCTTTAAGGAGAAAGCAGATAGAGTAGATACACTTGTTGTAAATACCTGCGGTTTTATTAAAGAGGCCAAGGAAGAATCGTTAGAGTGGATTAAGAAAGCAGTTAGCTTAAAAAAAGAAGGCAAGGTTAGCAGGGTAGTTGTGGCAGGTTGTCTTGTAGAGAGATATGAGAAGGAACTCAGGTGTTTTTTCCCTTTAGTTGATGAGTATAGAGGTGTAGAAGAGTTTCCTCCTAGAGAGTTGCCTTTTAGGATAGGTTTACCTCGTCATATTGGGTTTTTAAAGATTTCCGAAGGGTGTATTAACAATTGTAGTTATTGTGCAATTCCTCTTATAAAGGGGACGTTGGTAAGTAAAGATTTAGATAGTATAGTAGAGGAAGCCAAAATATTGGAGAACGATGGAGTGAAAGAGCTTAATATTATTGGCCAGGATGTAACAAGCTGGGGGAAAGATTTATATAAAGAGATTGACTTAACAGTTTTGGTGAAAAAGATATTAAAAGAAACTAGGCGTATACGATGGATTAGAATTATTTATACCCACCCTCGTCATTTTACCAGTCGTTTGATTGATTTGATAGCAAAAGAAGAAAGGATATGTAAATACATAGATATTCCTATTCAGCATATCAATAACAGGATTTTAAAACTAATGAACCGTTGTATAACAAAAAAAGAGATAATGTCTCTTATTAGAAAAATACGTAAGAAAATAAAAGGGGTTGCCTTAAGGACTTCGGTTATTGTTGGTTTCCCTGGCGAGACAGAGAGGGAGTTTAAAGAGTTGTATAACTTTATTAAAGAGGCTAGATTTGAACGTTTAGGAGCGTTTATCTATTCAAGAGAAGAAAAAACAAAAGCTTATAGTCTCAAACCTCAGGTTCATCATGCAGTTAAGAGGAAAAGATATAAAGAGATTATGGAGCTGCAAAGAAAGATTTCTTATGAATATAACAAGACTTTTGTAGGCAGAAGAATTGAAATCTTAGCAGATCAGAGAGATAATGGTGTTGTGCTGGGAAGAAGTCAATTTAGTGCTTATGATATAGATGGACTTGTGTATATAGAGAGGAAAGGCACAAGACCAGGAAATTTCTATACACTTAACATAGTTGATGCCCTAGAGTATGATTTGGTCGCTAAGTAAAATAAAGTAGGTACACGTAAAAATTAATAATATGAATCTACCTAACTACTTAACAATTTTAAGAATAGTACTTTCTTTTCTCTGTGTTATTTTTATTTTGAGGTTTGATTTGTTGTCTTTTTGTTTGGCTTTTATGATGTTCATATGCGCTTCTTTAACTGATTTTTTTGATGGTTTCATCGCGCGTAAGTATGGTAAGGTTTCTGATTTAGGAAAGTTGCTTGACCCCATTGCAGATAAAATTCTTGTTTTAGGGGTTTTTCTTGCTTTTTTGGTATTAGATATAGTCAATATATGGATGGTGATTGTAATTATGATGAGAGAGTTTATTATCACAGGAGTAAGATTATTTGTGTTAAGCAGAGGGCGTGTTTTAGAAGCTAAAAGATTTGGTAAACATAAAACATTCTCCCAGATGGTGGGTATAAACTATATTTTTATTGTAGTTATCTTAAGTAAGATACTTAAAGATAACGCTATAGTGGGTTTTTTATATGAAAAAGGAATACCTTTGCTTATGTGGTACGTCGTTGTTGTTACTGCTTTTAGCGGAGTGCATTATTTATGGGCTAACCGCAGGATTATTAAAAACTTTTGATAGCACAGATGTTTTCTGTTATATCTTTAATTACTAACTTTGCATGGCTAATTTTGAGTTTATAAGAAATCTGCGTTAATCTGTGATATAAGATGAACACAGGCAGGAATATTTCAATTAAGAATAAGTGCGTATTGGCGATAGCTACTCTTTTTGGGGTAGGGTATACGCCATTAATGCCCGGCACTGCCGCTTGTTTAGTTGCTCTTATTATTACTATTCTGATTAGAAGTCAGGTGTGGTTTATAGTTGTTACTATATTGTCTATTGTGCTTGCGCTTTGTTTCTCAGGGCGTGCAGAGAATATTTTGGGTAAGAAAGACGCGAAAGAAATAGTCATTGATGATTTCAGTGGAATGTTGATAACTTATATTCTTATTCCCTATGATATAAGGTTTATCATTGTAGGTTTTTTTCTTTTTCGCGCTTTTGATATGCTTAAGGTTCCTCCTGCTGACAGAATAGAGAAATGTAAAGGTACTTTAGGTGTTGTAGGTGACGATATAGTTGCAGGGGTATATGCCAATTTTATTTTACACATTGTAAATGTGTTATTGTGATCTTGGCTTCTTAGGAAAGATAAAATTTTATACTTGTTTTTGTAATTCCCTGATATAATTGTATAAATCTTATGAGAGTGTATCTGGCAGGATATAATGTTGATACCACTGTTTTAGAAGAGTTGCAGAAGAAAGCAGGCAAACGCGAAGATGTTACTCCAGAGGTTATTTCTGCTGCTTATGCTCGTATAAGCAGAGATCCTCGCCCTGTTAATGAGATAAGAAAGGACGCGCGAGAGGAAGTAGAACGTGCCCGGAAATCTAACCGCACTATTATCTTTAAAATGGGACATCACTCGGTAGCAGAACACGCTGTTTTTAATCTAGATATTATTGGAGTGTCGCGTTTAGCTATGGAAGAAGTTGAGAAATTCAGGCTTTGTTCTTATACAGAGAAATCACAACGTTATATTACTCTTGATAAAGGCTTTGTAATTCCTAAAGAAATCGAGAATACTCGCTTTAAGAGCCATTTCTTAGATCTACTCGGCGAACAGATATCTGCCTATAAGTATTTTTTTGAGAAACTAAAGGATTATGTCTTTAAAAAATACGTTACCTTAGCAGCTGAGCCGAAGAATCATAGTCTTCTTGAGGGGTGGGCGAAAGAAGATGCCCGTTATATTACCTCCTTGGCAACAGAATCACAAGTGGGTCTTACTATTAACGCACGTAATTTAGAGCTTATGTTAAGGCGTTTTGCTTCGCATGCTTTAGATGAAGTTAGACAGTTAGGAAGGGCTATATACAACGAGATTTATGAAGTTGCTCCTTCGATTGTAATATTTCATGAAGCTAACGAGCGCGATAAAGACACATATCCCCACTTGAGAGAATTAGCCTCTAATATTATAGGTTGCTGGGAGGAGAAAAATGATGGGGAGGTTGTTAATCTGGTTGAGTGTACCCCTGATGGTGATGATGTCATAGCTGCCTCTTTGTTGCATACGTCTTCGGGATTACCTTATAAAAGGTGTAAATCTATTGTTAAAAATTTATCGCCAGACAAGAAAGAAGAGATATTTAAGAAGGCGTGGGAGAATATGCAGTTTTACGATTCTATGCTCCGGGAGTTCGAGTATGCCAATTTAACGTTCGATATTATAATATCGAGTGCTTGTTTTGGACAGCTTAAGCGGCACCGTATGACGACGCTTACGGTGCAAGACTACAATCCGAAGTTAGGTGTTACTGTGCCGCAATCCATAAAGGAGATAAATGAGGAAGACCACTTTAAGGAGGTTATCGATAAGACTAATGATTTGTATTATAAAGTTAAGAAAGAATTTCCTCTTGTTGCTCCTTACATATTGACTAATGCTCACCGTAGAAGAGTTTTATTGAGGCTTAATGCCCGAGAGTTATACCATATATCACGTTTAAGAGAAGATTCTCATGCTCAGTGGGATATAAGAAATGTTTCTTCTCTTATGAGTAGCAAAGCAAAGGAAGTCATGCCTCTTGTCTTTAGAATGGTGGGGCCAAAAGATAAGTATAACGAAATTTATCAAGGCGTATTTGGCAGGCTTCCCCGTGTTACAAAGTCAGTCCTCCCTGGCGCAAGAAAAATAAAATCTTGATTTCTTTAAGCTTTCTTTCGGTTTATTAGAGACAGGTATTGTCTATGTTAGGGGTTTCTTAAAAATGGATTCATATATGGGGCCCTTAGGGGTTAATGTACTTTTATATAGAATTATAGAATCAATATAGAAGGAATTTATCAACTTTACTTGTTTTGTTTTTCTTATAAGACATTCGATATTCTTCTTACTTTTTATTCTTCCTAAGGTAATATGACTTTTGAAGCGATGTTCTGGTGTAAAGCCCATCGGTTCCAGCCTTTTTTCCAAAGTATAAGCCAATCTTCTTAATATCTCATCTTTGTCAACAGAAACAAAGAATACACGAGGGTTCTTTTCATGTGGGAAGAAGCCGAAGTTTCTTAAGCTGACAAATATTTTAGAGAAATTTTTACTGGTTTCTTCTATGGCACTGTTAATTAAAGGCAGCCTTTCTTCTTTTATTTCGCCAAGGAATTTCAGGGTTATATGAAGGTTTGTATGTTGCACCCATTTTATTAAACAGTCGCATTCTTTAAACTCGTCTTCTATGCCGTTAAGATATCTTTTTGTTTCTTCAGGAAGTGGTATTCCTATAAAAATTCTCATTCTTTATTCAATGCTTTGTACAATAGTTCAATAAGTCTCATGCTTGCTGTTTGTCTTATTGTATTTCTTTTTCCTTTAAGAGATAGTTTCTTTATAACACATTGGTTTTTATAAGATACACCGATATATACGGTACCTACTTTTATTCCCTTCTTTGCCTTGGGACCGGCAAACCCTACAACTGCTAAACCTATATCAGTAGTAAACTGTTTCTTAACATTTTTTGCTAAGATACTACATATTTTTCTGCATACACCATCGGTTCTATTTAATAAAGAATAGGGGATGTTAAATAGTTTATTTTTTGATTCTAAAGAGTATACTATAACCGCCCCTTTAAATATCTCTGAGCTTCCTGGCAGCGTTGTTAATAGGTATGATAGATAGCCAGCAGTACATGATTCTGCTGCTGAAACTGTAACTTTCTTTTCTTTAAGCTTTTTAAAGAGATTTTCTATTGTTGACATACATAAATATTTTACCAACACCTGATAGTATATACAATACAAGAAGTATTTTATAATATGAGCATATTGCTTTTTCAAATTAAAAATGATAAACTATTTTGGACAGTTTATTGGAGGATAATTTAACATAAGGAGGATAAAATGGACAAGATAAAAAAGAGTTTGTTGAGGCTTAGAATGTTTTCTTTCTTGCAGGGTGTGCTTATTACCGCAGTTGGCATTGTGCTGCTGAAGACTGACTATGATATAGGTATGAGCGTTTTTTTGCTAATTATAGCGTGGGGCGGATTCTTTACTATAATGGTAGAGGTTGCCAGGGTTCTTAAATCGCTATAAGGATATGCTAAAAAAGTTGATTATTCTTTCTCTTCTTGTATCTTTTGTTAGTGTTACAGGTTATGTTTGTGCTTTGGACTTAAAGAGCTTTTCTTTCAGGGAGGGGACGTATATTCCAAAAAAATATACCTGTAGTGGCGGTAACTATTCTCCTTCTTTAGAGTGGAGTGATGTGCCTTCTAATACAGAAAGTTTTGCTATTATCTGTGATGATCCTGATGCTCCAGGGGGAGTGTGGGTACATTGGGTAATTTTTAATATTCCCGGAAATGTAACCCGTCTCAGAGAGAATATTCCTAAGGTTTATCAGTTGCCCAATGGCGCTATCCAGGGTGTAAATGATTTTGGAAGAATCGGTTACGGGGGTCCGTGTCCTCCTCCTGGAAGACCTCATCGTTATTTTTTTAAACTTTATGCCTTAGATACCAAACTTAATTTATCAGGAAAGGTAACAAAGGAGGAGCTTTTGTCAGCAATGAGAGGTCATGTATTAGACAAAGCCTGCCTTATGGGGTTTTATAGCCGTTAGCCTTTCATTCTTTAAAAAAAATATATAAAATATTGACATTTTCTATAAATATGGTATAAAAGACCCTTACGTTGAGCGGTCTATTATTGACGGCAAAGAGAAATGAGAAAAAAGACAAAATTTTATTCTAAGGTAAACCAGAAGTGGGTTATTATAGATGCGAAAGGGAAGGTATTAGGAAGGCTTGCCTGTCGGGTTGCTAATATCTTACAGGGGAAGAATAAGCCAACCTATAGTCCTAACTTTTTATGTGGAGATAGAGTTGTAGTTATTAATGCTCGTTATGTAAGAGTCACCGGGAAGAAGCTAAAGGAAAAGGTGTATGATAAATATTCAGGGTATCCTGGTGGAAGAAAGGAAATATCCTTACAGAAGCTCATAGAGAAAAATCCTGCTAAAGTGATATATTATGCTGTTAGAGGAATGTTGCCTAAGAATATGTTAGCAAAGAGAATGTTGAGGATGCTTAAGGTTTATCCCGACGAGAAACATGACCATAATGCCCAGAAACCCCAAGTAATAGAGGTGTGATATGTCAGAGGAAAAAAAAGATTTTTTTCTTGCGACAGGTAGAAGGAAAGAAGCGGTAGCAAGAGTAAAGCTTATTCTTGGTGGCAAAGGAATGATTTTAATAAATGGTAAAGATTACTCTACGTATTTTCGTACAGTAGACCATCAAATGCAGATTAAAAAGCCCTTGTTGACCGCCAACGTTATTAACGATGTAGATATAAAGGTGCGTGTTAATGGAGGAGGGATTGCTGGTCAGGCAGGAGCAGTGAGTTTAGGTATTTCTCGCGCTTTGGTTGCATTTAACCCTGAGCTACGCCCTTTATTAAGGAAAGAAGACCTTCTTACTCGTGACCCACGGGCAAAAGAACGTAAAAAATATGGCCGTAAAGGCGCCCGCCGCAGGTTTCAGTGGACCAAACGTTAACCACTGTTATACAAATTATTGCAGAATGGACATAGATTGACACAGATTTTTACATCTATTCTTGTATTCTTATATGGTCGTCTGTAAAAGTTATTGACGCTATTTATTTTTTAGTTTATTATAAGTTTTATTAAAGGAAAGTGTATGTCTGAAAAGGGTAAGGGAGACAAAATAAAAGTAGGTGTTTTAGGGGCAACTGGATTTACAGGGGAGAAACTTGTTGAGATTCTTAAAAGTCATTCTAAGGTTAAAATAAGTTGCCTTACATCTCGTACTCCTTATCCTGTACCATATTCGGTATTATTCCCAAGATTTAAAAACCTTATAAATATTAATTGTGAACCTCTGAACATAAAAAAAGTTTTAAAAAAAGCTGACTTATTTTTTCTTTCGCTTCCGCATAAGGTTTCTATGGAAGTAGCACCTTATTTTCTTAAAGCAGGCAAGAGGGTTATTGACCTTTCTGCTGACTATCGCATTAAAGATGTTGAAACTTATAAGAAATTTTATGGAGTTTCTCATAAAGATAAAAATAATTTAAAGAAAGCGGTCTACGGTATGCCTGAGTTTTTTAAAGATAAGATTAAAAATGCCAAGCTTCTGGCAAATCCCGGTTGTTATGCTACCTCAATAATTCTTGCTCTTGCGCCTTTGGCGAAAGAACGCCTTATTAAACCAGATATAGTTGTGAATTCATATTCTTCTGTGACAGGAGCAGGTAGGCGGGCTGTGATTGATTATCATTTTGCTAATGTAGAGGGTAACATCTGGGCATATAAGCCTTTTGTCCATCAACATTTACCTGAGGTACTTCAAGTACTTAAGGAGCTAGGCGGTGTGAAGTTAGGGATTAATTTTGTCCCTCACGTAGTAGATGTAGCAGCGGGCATTTATTCTACAATTTATGTTTGTTTTCGCAAAAAAGCTACCTCTTCTGCGTTAAAGAGGGTGTATAAGAAATATTATGAGAAATCTGCATTTGTAAGAGTAACGGATGGGTTACCTAGGTTAAAAAGTATTGTAGGGACAAACTTTTGTGATATAGGGTTTAGTTTGGATAAAGAAGGCAGAAAAGCGGTTGTGGTTTCTGCGCTTGATAATCTTATTAAAGGTGCGGCGGGAGCTGCCGTTCAGAATATGAATATAATGCTTGGGTATAAGGAGAGTGAGGGGC
>Ga0180301_10002996_pt1 | contig 13204 bp, 17 predicted proteins | sample GuaBasSediGuay16_FD_121797 | JGI IMG/M metagenome (GOLD analysis project Ga0180301, IMG submission 121797) | Subseafloor sediment microbial communities from Guaymas Basin, Gulf of California, Mexico - Guay16, Core 4569-2, 12-15 cm | ecosystem: Environmental > Aquatic > Marine > Hydrothermal...
CTTTAACCACGTCGTCCACGTGAATATTTTTACGCCTAAATTGTTCGATAATTGCTCTAATTTCGTCTTCAGGATTATTCGGAGGGAATATCTCTAGAACAACAAACCTTCTTTGTAAAGCATATCCCAACGTAAAGAGATATGCTCTATCAAAGCTATTCACCGTTGCGATTACCCTAAAGCCTCCTGGGATCATGTAATTGGATCTTTCTAGATATTCAAGGAGTCTCTTAGCATCTTCGTCTAATGCATCTTCGCGTGTTTTAAAGGATAGGATCTCTTTGGCAAGGCCTTCTGGAAACTTCCAGTCTCTGTAATTACTGCTAGGAAACATTGTGAAGAATTCTGCAAGAACTTTATCGGCCTCGGCTCTGTTAAGCTCCTCAATTAAAAGTAGTACACCTCCACCTCTTTCCTCAAGTTCAAAATGCCTAGCCAAGGCCTTGAGTAAATGTCCGCTTCTCCACTCTAACCTGCCGTTTTCTCCTAGAACTGGTCCGCCTATGAAGTCATATCTTGTCCAAGCACTAGAAGCAGTGCAGGCATAGAGCTCATAGCCTAACGCCTCAGCTAAAACCTTAGCTAACATAGACTTTCCAGTTGCTGGGGCTCCCATTAAAAGCAGATGCTTACCACTTCGCAAAGCAGCAAGGGCATTTACCAAAACATCGCGTGGATAATATAAACCGTATCTCTCTACCACTTTTAGTATGTCTTCTAGATTGACTTTTAACCTCTTAACCCTAAGTCCCGTTACACCCCAGCGATCTAAGGCAATATCCTTTAACAAGTTATATTCTTCCTCTTTAATCAGGAAACTTGACCCTTGAGTTATATTACTTGGAATCAAGGTTACAACATATGATGAGCATTTCCTAATGATTTCAGCCAGCGTATCTGATGGTATATCATACGTAAAAAGCGTTTTATTGAGGGATTTTAATACGCTAGCGTTATTGATAACTTCTGGTATTATAGCTTCAACCTCGATGTAAAATTTATAATCCCATTTACCATGTCCCTTAGGAGGCTTAGGCCAGTAGTCCCATCTTACTTCTCCAATAAGCATGTCATTGCTTACCTTACCAAAACCTATGACTCCACGCTTACTCAGTCCAGCAATGGAGTTAGCAACCATAACGACGTTTAAGACGTTGTAGCTTCTAACCCATTCTGAAAGTTTTCTGTAATCTTCCCTACTATGAAAACCCCAGAGAACCCAATTTTCACGCTTTAATTCGGTGAGTCTTTTAGGCGGCTCCGAATCATCGACAAAAGCTTTGGAAAGCTCCTTAATACCATAGTCTCTGAAACTCCAAAACCAGTTAATAGCATCACCAGCGATAGCGACATACCCAGACAAGCGATACAGCACCAGAAATATGTTAAGCTAAACTTTATACACATATAGATTTCTTAACACAGTACCATTCTTTAACGCTCGATACTCTACACATCACTCTCTGTGAGACAGCTTAAGAGTACCTATGAAGATTCTTAGATGCTTCCATCTATGTTGATTCATCTTCCATCTCATTTTAAGTTCTTTATAGGAGAACGTAATGTATATAATCTCGACCTTTCTAAGGCTTTCACGTGGTTGACATCAGATTAATACCGCTTGCCTCATTAATGATTCTGGCATTAAGTCTCTTTCCACAAGAACTTTTCGTTTCTGTAGTCTGCTTTATGTTTCTTATTGATTGTTCAATTTTTGTCCTTGTAAAATTGAAAACAGGAGGTTTTTATGAACCTGGTACGGGGAGGTATATACCATTTTATCAAGCGTTGATGCTGATGTTTTTATCAATAATCTTAGTATGTTTCCTTTATTATGGGCTTGAACTCATTATTCAAACTATAGCTCAGACGTACGCCTATAAATTAATACTCTCAACTTTAGCTGTTATGACACTATGTAAGTATGTGGAAGATCTTAAGCGGGGATATCGTGAGTGAAGGATGGCTAATGCTCTTTTATATCTATACCTAACATCTTTAATCCATAACCCTTGGTCCAAGCTTTAGTAGCTTTCTCACCTTTTGCCTCCTCAATCTTCTTATACCCTTTTATGATAGCTACACGCCTATGGAATATTAGCTCATCCAGATCGTAAGCCACTCATCTTGCACCTCCTTTTAATTGACTATCTTCTTGTTAAAAAGCTGACGCTAATTTAATGATAATTATTGAGTTATTAATTCAGCTTGTGACATGCTAGAATAGTGAACTACGTAAAGTTGGAACTGTTATGGCAATTGCAACTTCATTAGCAGGGCTCGTATTCTCACTTCTTATTGCTTTAAGCGTACACAGCATAACCGCGAATTTTCTCTAGTCTTATCATTAATCGAGACAACGACACTCGTAGTGCTCATAGCTATGGGGTGAAAGCACTTAAGATAGGTCTTTCAGAATTTTTTACACGTGGGTCATAGCAAGTGATCTTACCTTATCTTTAGTATCTTATGGTTGCTTGTTATAAAGTAGATTTCTAAGTCATTTAGCCATGGATCGTATTTCTTTGCGAACTTTTCGAAGGTTTCTTTATTTCCAGCGCCAACGATGATTTTCCTCCATTTCTTTTTAGTGTAATGCTCTAGTTTTTCCATTAACCATACGTATTCGACTATGTTGCTCATTTCAGCTGATGCTTGGCCTTTAAATTTTAGATTCTTGAAGTCTCCGACTATGCCATGTTTTTCATTTACGAGGTCAAATTCCTTGTATTTTCCCCTTATATTGAGCCTCGCTTTGTATAGTTCTATACTTAGGTATTCGCTCATTAGCTTTCTCGCTTCATCTTCCGTAACCTCATATTCCTCGTTAGAGAAGTATTCATTACTTTGCTCTTGATCGTGCTCAAAGGTATACGTATATTGTGCGCTAGCGCCGTAGCCGCTTGGAGGCGTTTCTGACGAGTCTAATATAACGGTAATCTTATGACCAAGCTTTCTTAGGCGCTCGCTAAAATACTCCATGGCTTTATTTGCTCCCAAAGCTGTACATACTGCTGGTATACGGTTACGAAGACCCATTTCTTTATGGACATCGCCAGCTCTTATGGTAACGAAAGCTTCGCCTTTGTCAAAAGCAGGCTTAATATACTTCTCAAACACGTAAGCCCTTATTTCATTAACAAGACCCATATTAGTAAAAAGATTTTCTCCTTCTTCTTAACTATTTAGATTATAGATTATTACAAAGTGCCCCAAATTCTGTTTACGGCATGTTTGTCTGGAGACTAAGTATATAAAAAGCAATGAAATAATACTCTGATGACAGAAAAATGGTTCGAAGAAAAGTTATGGTAGAAGAAGTTAGGAGTGAAAGATGCCCGGTTTGCTCGAAACAAGCTTCTAGGCTTTGGTATATAGCGTTGCATGTAGCTATGAAGAGAGATGATAAGCATATACGCTGGAAACAGCAGCATGGTTTGCCAAGAGATTACGAGACGTTTAGAGAAGTTGGAAAGATTGCTAAGCAAATACTTGAAATTCTTTCTACAAAAAGCTGACTCTATAGTGTTTCCTTACCTACTGTTGAAGTAAGCGATGTAGAAGCTCATTCATTTTCCGTTCATACTCTTTCCTAGCTTTTACTTCTTCTTTACCGTCTAAGCTGAAATCGCCACAGTTTTCACATTTTACCTTGTAGATGAAGTATGCATTGTTGTTTTGCTTAACTTCTACCCTTTCATAAATTGTTGCTATATTACCACAACGTGGACAGATAATGTTTCTACTCATACGCTTTGTTGAAGACATAAGGCTACACCTTTAAGTTAAAATGTGAGATCAAAGCCTAAAATATATGGACATAAAAGTGGGCATTGTATAATAGTACCATCCTTCTTCTTGTAATAACAAGCTAAAGTTAAATGATAACCACCAATGGTCCCCGATAACATCATCCCTTTAGGATCCTGTTTCCATACGGTCTTTCTTTTAGCTTCATTCACCGCTACCACTATTTCTATCATACACTTCTCTATAGCCTCTTCATCCTCATCGCTAAGCTTTGCTGTAGCTTTCTTACCTCCTCTTTGCGTATGTGAGTGGTACTCCCCAACGTAGTTTAACTGAGTAATTTTAGGCAGTATTTCTTTGACTCTTGACTCTCTCTTAGTTGAGATTATTACTTGTGAATACGATCTTTCCGCTAACTGATAGGGAAATGAGTACTCGACTACTATCCTGTTATCACGTAAATTATATCCAAGAAGAGCTCCCGTACATTCTTTCTTAAAAGCTTCTACAGCTGAAAGCACAATGCCTATGAAGGCTTTATCAGAAAGTAGCACATCCAAAACGTTTCTCCCCTACCATTCTTAAACTTTTAACTGTAGATAATATTGTTACTGACTATAATTTATACGTTGTGGTATGAGTTTTAAATAGAGATATGCTTTTTATATCTCTGATAATTTTAAACTTTTATCACGGGGCTTCGATTGAGTAAGGAACTGTGGCAAAGCTTAAAGAAGTTAATTAAACTATCTGAAAAAGAGAGGTTAATCCTTATTTTGATGGTAGTTTTAATAGTCATGGCTTACATTATATTAGGTCTTGGACAAGCTAATGCAGAACTTAGAAGTGAGCTTAAGGAGTTAAAGGATGAAATACATAGCCTTAAACAGAAAGTTACTAGTTATGAAGAGTTAACTAAATCCTTATCAAGCGATATATCGATTGTTAATTCGGAAATTGAAGATATTAAGGGCGTAATTCAAAACTTGTTCAAGAAGTATGAGACATTAGTAAACTTACCATTAGAAGATCTTCAGCGATTAGAAAACTTGAGTTTTGAACTTAGCGAAGCGCTAAATGATATGAAAGCACTCGAAAATAAGGTGGAGATGTTTTTAGCCGTCATGACCTTTAAAGAGCAATTATCAGGACTTGGTGATTTATTCGTAGAAATAATTGTTGACCAGGCTTTTGACTATGTCGCCAAGAATATTTCCTTAGCACTTCGCTACATGTTAGAGGGAGTTAAGGACATAATATCAGACACCGTACGCGCAGAATTCCCAAAGATTACATGGCATAAAGACTATATCGTTAGAGTAAGCGACGATATTTTCTTCCTTCGCATGAGTGGATCTATTCCTGTCGCTTTAGCAAACATCAAAATACCTTACCTTAAAATTCACGTCATCGTCGAAGGAAAGGTCAATATCCAAACTGAACAAATAGCTGATGTGAAAATTGTATCAGTAAGTGTTGAAATCTAATATATGTGAACATGCTTGAAGTCGACCATTTACCTTGTAATCTACATTGAGTTTAGCTGTTAATATGCTTCTGATGATTGCGTACCGACAACGGTAAGTAATTTCCCACTTTTAATGCTATACGTGCTCTCTAGAAGTAGTTTTAGTTTTTCACGATATGGCTTTGACTATATTTTGTGCTCATTAGCTATCATATATTTTATCATAGTTGTCTTAAAAATCCTTATAAATAACACTCGTATTGTCTTTTGACGGGGACATGGTAGCGAGAAACGTAAGGAATGTTCTTAAAAGCATTAAGAGGATATTATTAAAATCGTGGTTTAAAGTATTAGCTTGGTCATTAGGTTTTAAGTACATTAAGCCTGCTCCTGAAGATATTGTTAAGCTAGTCAATAAAGTGGCTAGCGAAATGAATGTCAAAGTGAAGAGCGTTTACATATGTGCTAAAAAGAATCATGAGGCTAACGCTATGGTCTTTTTTAGCCGCGTTTTCATTTATCACGATTCTCTTAACGTTTTAAACTTAAATGAATTAGAAGCTCTGATTGCACATGAGCTGTCGCATCTTAGCTTACATCATATACGCAGGCATACAACCGAAATGAATAAAACATTTTTAAGGATTGCATTATGCTATGCATTCATGGTACTTATGATTATCGTCGGATGGATTAAATTCTTTTACATTATGCCAGAAATTGCTATGTTAGGAGCTCGCTTAAGCGCCATAACGTTACTTTCTACACTTATGGTTTTATGGATTAGGCATGCTAATGCCTTTGGGTGTCAATTAGAGCTTGAGGCGGACTTACACGCCACATCAGCGATAAAAGACGCTTTGCTGTACGCGATTACCCTCATCAAACTCCATGTATATAGTAAACAGTTTAGCGAGTATGGGAAACCATTTCCGTTAAGGAAGGTAATTAAAAGGCTTAAGGATATTAAGAGAAAAATCTTGGGGGATACGCATCCAAACTTAAAAACACGCATAATGTATCTTGAAATAGACGAAGAATGTTATGAAGATTTACAGAGCGTAGTTAACATGGTTAAGCGACGCTTTAAATTTGGGATGCCGATATGTTAAAGGACATCCGATGGAAAGTGAGGCTAATATACAAATAGTGAGTCTACGCCGCTTGAATCTACGTGCATGATTAATGCTTTGGCTTTTTTACTTTTAGCTACGCGTCTTAGTTTTCTTATTTCTCGTCTCGTAGGTCTTGAACTATGTGATTTTACCTGTATTAGGAGTTTTCTTCCGTTTTTTAACGCGTATAGGTCATATGGCCCTCGGCTACCTTTGCTTTGTTTTACTAACCATCCTTTTTCTTGTAGTTTTTTCATGACTTTTCGCTCTGCTACTATTCCCTTTGTGTAGGGAGAAAGTTTTCTTGGCATAAAGAGGATTTCGTGATTTAGAGATTTATAAGTTATTGCCGTGGATATATAAAAAAAATGAGGGTTTAAGCCTAGGTTAATGTTATATTAGGTGTTTTAGCTCTTTACTTTTCTTGGAGGGTGGGTGGTTGGAGCCGTATATTAGGAAGGTGGCTTTATGGAATTTTAGGGGTATTCGTGGAGGGGTTTTGGAGTTTGCTCCCTTAACAATACTTGTTGGAGCAAACAACTGTGGTAAAAGTACGATTTTAGAAGCTTTATTTCTTGGTGCGGGGCTTTCGCGAAAAACACCTTATGTTCCCTATATGGCTGTTGAAGTTGTAAACAATCTCCATAGGACTCTTCATAGCGGCAGCTACGCCTTCCTTGTTCATAACTATACCGCTCCACATGCCTTTATAGTTTTGAATGTGGAGGATAGATTTATAGCTACGGTCTTCTTGTTAAAAGAAAATCACATACGTGTAGAATATTTAGTTGCTGGAGAAGAAACCCGGCTGGATGTAGCTCTTGAACGTGTAGTTACGAAAGGTAGTGGGGGGACTAAACTATGTGATCTCGATTTAAATTCCAATAAGGTATCTGATATTAATAAATGGGACCTTATTACATCTAAAGACATCCTAATTTTTCATCCTAAGCTTGTCAATGAGGCATATGAATTTCTTAAAGGTTATTGGCCTGAGGTTAAAAACAAGCGTGTAAGTATGAAGATTGTCGAACTTGTTTCTCGTATATCTAATGAACGTTATGTTAATCTTACATTGGAACCGTTTTATGGCGGACAACTAGCACTTTATGCTCAAAGACCTGATGGCTCTTCTATTAGGGTTGGTGACTTAGGTGATGGTGTTCAAGAGCTGCTTATCGCTGGTTTGTTGTATGAGATGGTTAAGCCTGGTGTTTTGCTCTGGGATGACTTTGAGTCTCATATGAACCCTAAGGCTTTGGTTGAGAGCTCGCTGTGGTTAACTGAGCTGGTTGAAAAAGGGACGCAAGTAGTGGTTTCAACGCATAGCCTTGAGGCGTTGAGGTGTTTAGCTAAGACTGCTGTTGAACATGTAGGTGAGGAGTACGTCTCCATAACGCTTTTGTCGCTAGTTAATGGCGAGCTCAAAGCCAAGAAAATGAGTTTAGAGGAGGTTGAAAAGCTTCAAGCAGCTGGCGTAGATGTCAGGATGGCGGAGGCAGCTCTATTTTGAAGCTATGCCCTCTCGACAGCTCCCTCACCACCAGCATTAGAAGTTTTGTGCGACGCCACAAACTAGAATCCTACACTTCAATGCTACAAGCTGATGTCAAGAAAACTGGGTTAATAGTCTTAGGAAACGGCAACCCAGAAGACTATGTAACAGCTATAATAGCTCATCACTTAAACGGCTCTAAGTGCGTAGCCTTTATCGTCAAGCCCACATATACAAAGGAGGCCTCAGTAAACGCTTTACCCGAATACGTAAGCTACATAAGAGGATTATCAGAGCCAGCAAACATAATATTCTTGATAGACCAAGACGATAAACCAGTTCAAGATGTGGTAAAAAGCTTTGTAGAAAAGCTTAGGGAAAAAACAAGTATCAAAAAGCAGAAAATAGGTGACCGCGTCGCACATTTTGAGTGTGAATATGCTGGTAAGAAGTTAATGGTGAAGCTAGTAGTTAACGGTATGGAGAGCGTAGACTACGTAAAACATACTATTGAAGACTATTTACTTGAAGCTGCTATTAAAACAAGTTTTAAAGAAGATGTTGAAAACTGCCTTAAAAGATGCGGTAAAGACCCTAAAACAACGTGGAGATGTCTAGGAAAAGATAAGCAGAACACAGTATATGAAAAGCTAGTAAAAAACCTTGAATTTACAGGACAAGTGTTTAAAGAGCTTTTCAATGAGCTTAAGCTATTAGCTGAAAGTTAGAAGCTTTTGTTCACTGATATGCTTCAAAAAAGGTCTTTAAGTAAGGCTTTCTTAAACTCCTTAAAATCTCTAAAAGCTCTTAAATCGACATCTACTTCAATACTATCGATCAGCTCAGTTAAGTCCCTATCTTCAGCAAAACAACGTCGCATAGGCAAAGTATTTCAAACAGCTATATAAAACTACGCCTGACCTCCTATAGAGGGGTCGTTGGCTTCTATGCAAATTTCTCTAGTCACCTAACTCAACTTAACCCCTACCTACGTACGTGCTAGCTTAGCCTTTACCAAAGCTCATTGGCTTCGAAAAGTGAGAGATTGAGCGAACAGACTTATTCCTCATCGTGAGCTAACGAGATTGAGAAAGGTTTAAGGGGTCAGCTAAGGAAAAAGAGAGTTTGTGAAGTGCCCAAAATGCGGATATGATATACCTAATGGAGCTAAATTTTGCCCTAATTGTGGAGTAAAGCTCGAAGCTCGCGTAGGAGGAGATTTTATCTTAAAGCCTGGCTGCGTCGTAGCTGCTGGTTACTTAGCCATCATTTTAGGAGCTCTAGATCTCGCCGTGGGCTTAGCCTTCTTCTACCTGTCAGGCTTTATGGAAAGTTTTGTTCGAAGCCTTGCTGAACAAATTAAGTACACACAACCACCACCTGCCCAGGTCACGACATCTCTACTTACGCTAAATACCATCAGCTTAGGAGCCTGTATTGTTGGGCTAATATTGATAGTAGGAGGAGGGTATTTATTGGAGCTGCGCAAGGTTGGAGCTGTTATGGCAATCGCAACTTCATTAGCAGGGCTCGCGCTCACGCTTCTTATTGCTTTAAGCGTGCGCAGCGTAACCGCGAATTTCTCTCTGGTCTTATCGCTAATTGAGGCGGCGACTCTTGTAGTACTCGTAGCTATGGGGTGGAAGTACTTGAGATAAGTTGAGACTCAGCTTTAAGTTTATGGTGAGCTAGCATGGTTTATTTTCTACTGGAAAGCTGATATTTAGCAGGAGAAGCTGGTAAGTAAGCTGAGAACGAGACATGCAGGTTTGGATGTTATATGCTACATTCCCGTTCTAGGGCTTTTAATACTGTGCTTAAGCCTTTGAAGGCTTTAGATATTTGGCTTATACTGGCTTTTTCTACTAACTTCTTGATTTTTCGATGTGCTTGTTTTGGCGCTGCTTGACCGTAGATTTGCTGAGCTAAGCTCTCGATATCTTCTTCTATGCGCTTTTCTCTGCCAGCTATAGCTACGTATAGAACTGTTTCTTTAGCTCCTCGAGTTAAGTTGAGGATTAAAGCTTCGCTAGTTTTCATGCGCTCTTCCACGCTACATCCATGCCCTATAAGCCAGTTTTTCACATCATCAATGCTTGGTACATGTTCTTTATCTATTAGGAATAATGCCCGCTTAACCTTGAACTTGTCTAAAAGTAGTATGAGGCTTTCAAGCGCGTTGAGGCCGGTTTTCCTCGGCATGTCCGGCGAGGGAAGTCGTATGGAGGTTATGGAGCATTTAGTGCCGTTGAAGCGTGGTGCAACGTAGCTTACTACCTTCTCATCTCGCGCGCCATCTCCAAGTATTAAAAGCACCTGATCTTCTCTACCCTCAAATCCCCCAGATGCGTATCTCAAAGCTCCTCACGCGGCGTAAAGAGCTTTCTAACGTCTACGCCCTTTTCAAAAAACTCCTCTAGCTCATCAAGTGAATATTCTCGATAGGTTAAAGTGTCGTCTGGCAGCTTCCTCAACGAGAGGATTTTAGCGTCTTCAAGTTCAACAGATAGTATTTCGCGTAGCACGTCTATTGAATGCGTCGACATCACCACTTGCCAGTCGTGTTCAGACAACCACTTTATAATGCCGTTGAGGAGGCTTGGGTGTGCTGAAGCTTCCAAATCATCCCATAATACCGCTCTAGGCTTGACAGCTTCAAGCCAGAGAGCACACGTTAAAAACCTTTTAACACCATCGCCTACGTGCTCAAGCTCAACGTAGAATGGCTCGCCAGAAGGAGTCACCTTCCTCAACGCTAACCTATTAAATTTAACAGTGACCTCTGTAAACTCATCGTCAATAACCTTTGAAACAAAGTCCTTAACAAGCTTAAAGTGCGCACCAGTTTTCTCAACAATACTCCAGTTAAGGGCTTCTCCTAACCTTGCCCCTAAATTCTGCCTAAAGCTATCGCTATTTGGAATGAGCATAGCATAGTCTACGGGATCAAGGTATTTAAGATCGAGTAAATCACGCAACTTAAAGTGATAATAGCCACTGTCTCTAGAATTAAGCTCTTTTTCGATACCTTCAACATATACTTTTTGAGGACCTGTTGATGAAGATATTTCAAGCTTAAGCTGCTTTCCCTTAACTACACTCTCAATAATGCTCTTACCGCTATATCGGTAAACAAGCGATTCTGTACTTCTGTAAAGGAATTGGCTTAAGAAGTCAATTTTACTAAGACCCATAATTGATATACTTCTAACTTCCCATGGGAAAGGCAGAAGGAATAACGCCATTAAGATCGTGGTTTTCGCCGAGTTATTGGGCCCAATTAGCACTGTAAACTTTGAGAGCTTTAATGGCTCTTTACAAGTTTTAACTCCACAGAAGTTTTCTAAGCTAATGCTTTCAAACGTGGTTTAACCCTCCACGAAAAAGCAATACGGGACAATATGCTTAAAAAGTTTTAACATAAACTTCGATAACTGACATAGCACTTGTCCGTTAATTGACGTAGAGGACTTTGAGTTAGCTCTTGACACCTTAAGGAGCTTTAACCTAAATTCGTTCACGCATGACCATGGGAAACCTACTAGAACACGTCACGTGGTCTATTTAAGCTGTCGACGCTATTTCCTCTAGTTTCTGGGTAAGTAGCGTTGCCAACTTGTTTATCATTTTCTCAACTTTTAGCCTATCGTCGTCGAAGAGGTCTTTGTCCATGAAGTCGTGGTAGAAGTTTGCGTGTACGCGCTGGGCGGGTTTTAACCCCTCAGCTATGTCTTTGTGCTCGCTCGCCAACATGTTCAAGAACTCCACTACCTTTGAGTGATCGCCGAGCGTCTTTCCATAGAAAAGCCCTAAGGCGTATGTGAGCGCGTTCACCACGCCCCACAGATACTCTGACGCCTTGGAGTACTCTCCTCTATGATAGTGCTCTAAGTAGTTTTCATAGTATTTGTCAGCTAAGCTCTTCCTCCTCAATACCTCTTCAAGCTCAGCGAGGGGCAGCTTAAGCCACCACATCCCTCTTCGGGTATATCTCTAAGACCTCTTCGTCAACTTTTATGTGCGTGAGCTTGACCTTTAATACGTATTCATCTGGGAAAACCCCGTAGTCCCTGAAGAGAGGCCAAGACTCTTCAGAGATGTATAGGAAGTCGTGGGTTCCAATTGCTGCTACGCTCAAGGTAAAGCTTATCCTCTGCCCTATTAACTCCTTAAGCTTCAACTCCTCTCCGCTTAGCTCGCCGAAAAGCTTCTTGATATCTAAGACTTCGCCTTTAACCGCGTATTGAGCAGCATATAGGTTGTATTGCTGTGAAAGGCGGCTTTTCGGCACTTGGATGTAAACGCCTGAGTGCACTCCCTTGGCGGCAAACCCTCTCCGCAAAGCTCCTTCTACAATAAGTGCTAGTTTAAACACCTGCTTAAGGAGGTGTGGGCAATGGTACTTTAGCTTTTTCACAACTTCTCTTATCGGGCTTCGCGTTCTTAGCTAATGAGGTTTTTCCTCGCACTCAACTATAATGACTTCCTCAAGGCTTATGTTTAGCTTCGCTAGCTCTTCTCTTGCTTGGTTTGCGTCTTTGATGTCTTCTTTGAAGAAGTCTATGTCGTATAGTGTCCCGTAGGGCTTCCACCCGTTGGCTACGAGCTTATCATATATGTCAGCTATTCGTTGAAGCCGTTTATCTAGTTCTTTGCCTAGTTCCCTAAGTTTTTGTGAATAGCTTGCTGGCAGCTCATTTCCTTCGAGGTCTTCAAGTTCCCAAGCAGGTTTCCCAAAGAGGAAAACGCTTATCTTCACGTTCAAGCTACTTCAGCTCTCCGCTTTTCAAACTAGGTAGTTGAATGTGAGATTAGCTCTCTAGATGATGGCTTAGCTTAATAAAACGCGTGTTTTCATGTGCTGGCTTTATATTATTTTACCTGTTTTTTGAGGGAGTATTTTTTGCCTGATGACGTGTTGTGGCTTAAGATTGGCGGGTGGTTTTCAAGCGAGTGTTCTCCCGTCGAGCTCCTAGATTTGCTATATGGCCTTAACTCCGAGTTTAGGTTGCTGGCTGCCAGTATGAAAGAGTTTGATAGGAGAACTGTGCGGTTATGGCTTGGTGTCTCTAAGAGGGTTTTTAAAGCTGTTGAAGGATTTTTATCTTCTTCTATGCTTATTGAGCCTTCAAATGACTGTCAAGCGCTTAGCTCGATGTTGTGTGCTGAGGTTAAGCCTGTTGAGAGCTACGCCTACCCCTTGGTGGCTGCGGAGGAGTATTTCTCAAGCCCGCTGTCGCAAGCCGTCAAGGTGTTAGCTAGGGTTGACGGGGCTTTTGAAGTCGTCGCCAAGCCCTACCCAGATGGCAGGAAGCTGATTAAGGAGGAGTTGAAGAAGCTTGCTTTAAAAGAAGTTGGTGAAGACCAGCTTAACAA
>Ga0180301_10002997_pt1 | contig 13202 bp, 12 predicted proteins | sample GuaBasSediGuay16_FD_121797 | JGI IMG/M metagenome (GOLD analysis project Ga0180301, IMG submission 121797) | Subseafloor sediment microbial communities from Guaymas Basin, Gulf of California, Mexico - Guay16, Core 4569-2, 12-15 cm | ecosystem: Environmental > Aquatic > Marine > Hydrothermal...
CCCTACCCACGGCTCCACGGGCACTAATATTATCGTATTCTACAAGCTATATACGATTATGGTGCGAGAGCTAGTATCAGTATAATTAGTGTGAAACCATTTACTAGGAGACTGATCCTCTTTTTCCCCAGTAGCTCGTATACCATTTTCCCGCCATCGGTTATAAATAATGGCGCTATATTGATTATGCCTAAGCTGAAATTAACTATGTAAATCCAGTTGAACTGTGAGATAAGCATAAATGCCTTATCAACGCCAAGAATCTTGATTAAAGCAGTATTGGGAGCATAAGGCACCAGGTACACGCCAAGCTTTGTGACATTTCCCGGCTTAATTATTGTTATGTCACGTAGAACCATGTTCTCGTCAAGTATTTTGAGCCTAATAGCCATAGTTTTGTTTGCTAGTAGAATAGCGTGTAATTCGTCTAGAGACGCTGGTTTACCATTAATCTCTAGTATGATAGTGTTTTCATGAAGCCCGTATTCTTCAGCTAAACTATCCTCCATAACACCAACTATTGTCAATGCACTAGGGTTTATAGCAAAAAATAAGAGTCCTAGGAAAACAAGAGCCAATAAAATATTAGCTGCAGGACCAGCCATAAGAGTCAAAACTTTCTGTTTCATTGAAGCCTGCCTATAGGCTTCATCATCTATTTCCGTAAAAGCTATTGGAAGGAAGAATATTATAGCGAAACCAAGACTTTTCACCCTTATACCATGAGACCTAGCCACATATGCGTGGGAGAGCTCATGAAAAGCCGCGGCAATAACTACAGCGAGCGAGAAATATAGTAACGATAAACCAGTAATGTTAACTCCCGGTATAAGTAGTCTTGGCCTAGCAGTGACCTCTACTATTTGAAACCTCGATAAAGTAGACAGGATCATTGTCGTATAAAAGACGTAAAGACCATATAGGGATAAAGGTATTGAGGCATAAGAGAGTTTTCTAAAAGCACCAACACTCTTTATATTAGCATGCTTCTTCCAGACGAGAATAAAACCATAATATAGCTTTAGCCCCTTATTCTCAAAGAAATCTTTCTTACTCGAGTAAATGAGGTTGAGAACAAACCAGAATATTGAAAGAGTAAGTATAAAGTAGATTAGTGAATCCAATCTATAGCACCTTAGTATAAGTACTAGGCATTAGTCACCATTACATTTAAGTATAGTTCAAGTATAGCCCACATTTATATCTTATCACAATAATAGCTAACGGTTTACCGATAACTTATTTTAAGCATGAAAAGGCCTTATAAAAAGGAGATAGAAACAACTCAACAAGTAGGCAAGGCCATGGTTAGAGAGAAGATTAGGAGAATACCTGAATACAAGGAGATAATTTATAGTAAAGAGCACTGGGAATTATTGAGGAAGCTACGTAAAGAGGCGATAGCTCTTCTAGAAATACTGTATAAGCATGGGATCAAGGCGATAGTTCATGGTAGCATAGCTCGTGGCGATGTCTGGAAGGGAAGCGATATAGACGTGTTCATCCCATTTTATGTGCCAAGCTATAAGATAGAATACATACTCGAACTACATGGGTACACGATTAAGAATAAATATATTGTTGTCGCAACACCTTCCAGTACACCAAAAGCCTACATAATACTCGATGATCTTGAAAAGAGGACGGTTTCTTTCCCACTAGCTAAACTCCAGCCCAGAGAGCTAGAGTTCTATGCATTCGGTGGACAACTTGATCTCGAAGGCCTCAAAAAGGATCTAAGAGTGCCTGGCGTAGACAAGAGACTAGTATTAATCGAGCCCACAAAACATGGGCATAAAGAATCGCCTGTTATCGGTAGGGAAGAAGAAGTTGCAAGAATACTCGGGATAAGCATAGATACCGTGAAGGAGCGTGTAAGAGTTCTTAGTAGGAGAGATGAAATAGGGAGAACAGGGGTATTTGTTAAATACGAGCTCGATCCAAGTGAGAGCTTTGAAACAGCTCTTTCAAACATAGCTAAAAAGAATCCATGGATTAGAAGAGTTTTAGCTGAAAGAGGATACTAGAATGCGTCCTATAAACTACTCTTTTCAAACAGGGTATTTTATCGGGAGCTTGCCGACAGGATGTAGATACTGTATTTTAGGAGCGAAAATAGTTGTATTCATAACAGGTTTATGTGATGATAATTGCTGGTATTGCCCAATATCTAGATCAAAATATGGTAGAGACGTTATATTCGTCGACGAAGTACGTGTGAAAAACATTGAAGAAGACATAGTCTTGGAAGCCTATAGGATTAATGCAAAAGGCGCTGGCATTACGGGAGGAGACCCTATTCTTGTGCTAGATAGGACTTGTAATGTTATAAGAACTTTGAAGAGTGAATTTGGAGACAATTTCCACATACACCTATACACTAGCGGCAGATACGTGGATAAACACGTCATAGAGAATCTAGAATCAAGTGGATTAGACGAGATAAGATTCCATTTGTATGATAAAAGCTTAGTTGATAGAATAGAGATAGCTTTAGATTCAGCAATAGAAGTTGGTGTAGAAGTTCCTTTCATACCCCTAGAGCATTATGTAGAGTATTTAAAGCAACTCATACTATTACTTGATGATATGGGAGTAAAATTCATAAATATTAATGAATTTGAGGTTTCCGAGTCAAACATAGATCAGGTAATATTACATGGCTTAACGCCATCCGGCTTGAGTATTTCAAATATAAAGGAAAAAGCTATTGATTTCCTAGAATGGGCTTCAAAAAATACACGTAATATAAGCATACATTATTGTACTGTAGAGTTCAAGGACAATGTCCAGTTTCGTAGAAGAATTCTTAGGAAATCAGTAAATACTATGGGCTTATATGAGGCGGTTACACGTGATGGAACGCTTATTTCGATAGAAGTATTAGGTGATAAGGATATTGTCTCGGGACTTAAAGAGTCTATAGTCGAGTATAATGGAAAGCATTATTTAATCCCGACTGAAGTAGCATGCTTGCTCGGCCGTGGGGTTAAGGCTATTGTTAGAGAGTATTATCCTGATAGAGAAGAGATCCTTAATGAGAGGCAAATAATGTATTAACTAAAGCAGCTAATTGCTTTCTGTCTTGGATTCTCGAGTTCTCAATGTTAGTGGAAACCTGAGTATAGCTATAATTCCTCCAAGACTTGAAACCTGCTTCTCTACTTCACTTCCTTGTGGGGCTATGATTATATCAGCTTTTCTTTTATCAGCTTCTCTAAGAATTCTTTCAACACGACTCCTCAGATCTTCGTCAACTGATCTAAGAAGGGATTCCGAGACAACTATTTTAGCTGCAGCATTACTTGTTGTCGCAAACTCTACATCATCAACGCCATAAGCTATCATGTCGGGGTTAGTTACTAGTAGTTTCATGAATTCATCAAGTATGTTTCTCGCCTTAATTACTTCAAGGTCTGATAAAACTTTCCTTACAATATCTCTCCTAGTTAACTCATATAGTCCACTAATTCCTCCTACAGATGTAGAGTCTAGATATATCTTCACTTTATCGCCAATGATTTCTCTAATTAGGTTCTTTATCTCGTTTTTAATAAATCCCGGACTACCCAGTATTATTGCTTTGACTTTATGTTTTTTCAATGCCTCAATAATATTGTCTACAATTTCTTTCAAGTACCTATTATATGTTGCCTGGTACTCAGGACTATCTTTCCCAGGCAATCTAGATGATTTTTCATACAATATATTGAGTCCTTGATGAGATAGTATGCCTATAGCGTATTCATCGTAATCTATTGCTGCAAGGAGTATAGATTCTTGTTTTCTAACACTGTTCTCAAGTCTTTTAAGCAAGTATGAAGGCCATTCTTCTTTAATGATAGTTATTACTGAACCTGGTTCAACGTTTATTGTATGATGTTTCCCTTTTACCCCAAATTGTTCAGGACCATCGATTACAATACCACGTATTCTTAGCCTGTTTGTGAAAGGCTGGAATTCTAAATGAGATACTTTTATCGCTAGGGTCATAGGAACTCTTCTACTCCCACCACCGCTATCTCCTTTTACCTCTCTAGTCGTTTTGGCAATGACTATGTCGTTCTCTTTGATTATATTATAGAGTATCCATAGGTCGTCTTGTGTCTCCGGCATTATCTTTACAATACCTTTCTTTACAATTGCTTCAATAATCCTCATTACCTATCAGCACCAGAGTCTTTATCTCTTAAATTCTACATAAATTCTTCTGCAGGTAATCGAGTGATGGCCTCATGTCTAATAAATGGTTTAGAAAACCTCTTTGTTGTATAGATTTCGGCGTTGTTAATGTTAGTGAACTAAAGGATGTTTATGAGATAGAACTACTTAGTTTTGGAAAAGAGGCTTATCCATTCAACTTATTCTTATTCTACTATCTGATCGCGGGAGAGTTGTTTATTGTCGCACGCTGTATTAATAAGCCCGTAGGCTATGTTATCGCGGTTATTGAAGAGCGTTATGGCAGGAAACTAGGCCACATAATTTCGATCGCTGTTCATCCCTTGTATAGGGGTATGGGTATAGGCAAAGACCTAATGAGGATTATCGAGAAAATTCTTGTAGATAACAAAGTTGACTTGATTTACCTAGAAGTCAGAAAGTCAAACAAGATCGCTATTGAAATGTACAGTAAATTGGGATATAAGATAGCTAAAGAACTCCCTAAATACTATGGAGATGAAGATGGCTATCTAATGATGAAGACGAACGTGGATAATATTTATTCTAGGCAAAATAGATAACTATCTATTGGGAGTATATATTGAACTCTAGACAGGGCATTGAACTAGAATTCTATTTGCTAGATATAACCTATGAAGTGATTGGAAACGAGCCGCACATAATTATATGGGGTATAACAAGGGATGGTAAAAGGATATTGTTAAGAGACAGAAGATTTAGACCATACTTCTACGCAATACTGGATCCTAGTGCTGATGTAGAACAAGTTAAAGCAAGGGTTAAAGCATTATCTAGGCCGGGCTCGCCGATAATCGAAGTTAAAGAAGTTGATAAGAAGTATTATGGAAAGCCTGTTAAAGCCCTAAAAATAACTACTGTTATCCCGGAGTATGTTAGAGAGTATAGAGAGCTTGTAGGCAAGATACCTGGAGTAAAAGATGTTGTCGAAGCCGACATAAGGTTTAGTATGAGATATTTAATTGACCACAACCTGCATCCATGCCAGTGGCATAAAGCTATAGTAAGAAGTGTTGATAAGAAGCCTGGTTATCGTGTGGACGAAGAATATGAGATTATTGGTGATATAATTCCTCTAGAAGATACCACAGCACCCAGAGATCTTAGGATCATAGCTTTCGACATAGAAGTATATAATCCTCGAGGTACGCCAAGACCTTCAACAGACCCTGTAATCATAATATCTGTAATGAATGATAAGGGTGAATTAATACAGTTCTATGCCGAAGATAAGAACGATAGGAAGGTGATTACTAGTTTTATAGAATATGTAAGGAAATATGATCCGGACATAATAGTCGGGTATAATAGTAACAAATTTGACTGGCCATATCTCAAGGAACGCTGTAAGTATTTGGCCATAAAGCTAGATGTTGGTAGACGTATTGACGGTGAGCCATCAGGCGGGGTTTATGGTCATATAAGTATTCCTGGCAGACTCAATGTAGACCTTTATGATTTTGCAGAAGAAATCCCTGAAGTTAAGGTAAAAACCCTGGAGAATGTAGCGGAATATCTTGGTGTAATGAAGAAGTCTGAAAGAGTTATTATAGAATGGACTGAGATGCCAAAATACTGGGACGATCCCAAGCTTAGACCAATATTTCTAAAATACGCTGCCGACGATGTAAGAGCTACCTATGGGCTAGCTGAAAAATTCCTGCCTTTTGCAATGCAATTAGCCAGTATTACAGGGCTGCCTTTAGATCAGGTTGGTGCTGCTAGTGTAGGTTTCAGGCTTGAATGGTATCTCATGAGAGCGGCCTATGAGTATGGAGAATTGGTTCCAAATAGAGTGGAAAGACCCTATGAGTCATATCGTGGCGCAGTTGTTTTAACGCCGAAAAGAGGCGTCCACGAGAATGTAGCTGTTTTAGACTTTTCATCAATGTATCCAAACATTATGATAAAATACAATGTTGGCCCAGATACCTATGATCCATACGAGTGTAGTGAAGAAACGCATTGGATTGCTCCAGAGGTAAGGCATTGCTTTAGAAAAGAACCCCCAGGATTCTTCAAGAGAGTACTCACAACATTAATTAAGTTGAGGAAGAAAGTGCGCGAGGAAATGAAGAAATATCCTCCTGAAAGCTACGAGTATAGGATACTAAATGAGAGGCAAAAAGCATTAAAGATTCTCGCTAACGCGGCATATGGTTATATGGGATGGATTGGAGCCAGATGGTATTGTAGACAATGTGCTGAAGCCGTTACGGCTTGGGGCAGGAAAACCATAATGACGGCAATAGATTTTGCAAAGAAACTAGGGCTTGAAGTAATATATGGAGATACTGATTCCCTTTTTGTAAAATATGATAGAGAAAAAGTTGAGAAATTAATAAAGTATATTGAAGAGGAACTAGGGTTTGAAATAAAAATCGATAAGGTATACAAGAGAGTCTTCTTTACAGAAGCCAAGAAGAGATATGCTGGCTTACTAGAGGATGGTAGGATAGATATCGTAGGTTTTGAAGCTGTCCGAGGAGATTGGGCTGAAATTGCTAAGGAAGTTCAGGAGAAAATTACAGAAATACTACTAAAGGAAATGAGTGTTGATAAGGCAATAGAGCATGTTAGAAAAGTGATTACAGAACTAAATCAGGGTAAAATACCGTTAGAAAAACTGATCATATGGAAAACGCTGACAAAGAATATCAATGAATATAAAGCTGAAGAACCACATGTTGCCGCCGCTAAGAAGCTTATTGCTAGAGGATTCAAAGTTGGTGTAGGAGATAAAATAGGCTATGTTGTAATGAAAGGCTATGGCAATATATCTAAGAGGGTAGAACCATACCAATTTGCCGATATAAGGAACATTGACGCTAATTACTATATAGATAGGCAAATAATTCCCGCAGCCCTAAGAATACTCTCGTACTTCGGGGTTACAGAGAATCAGTTGAAAAGAGTTGCTACGGGTCAGAAGAGTCTATTTGACTTCTTTACTGTTAAAAAACCCAGTAAATAGTTAGAACACATCACTAAACGATAATATGAGTACGTTTGAAGGCTTATGAGTGATGTTGCCTAGTTTAGCCCCTATAATCACCTTTATATTCTTTTCCTTAACCGCGTCAACAAGTCTTTGCGTGACAATACCATCAAACACTATAGCGGTCACTGTATCAGGGTCTAGCTCGTGAACAGTATTAACCAAGTCTCTTACAGGTATTCTCTTTACAGGCTTCCATTCTTTATCATATAGTATTGCTTCTAACGTTCCACTAAGACCTTTAATGTCATCCACAATTGTCTTAGGTATTGATATTACTTCCTCTATAGTTTGTATTTGAACAGGTTTTTTACCCTCAATTTTAGCTTCAGCAGGCTTCTCAACACGCTCCTCTAGACGTAATTGAGGCTTCCTATGTCTTATTTGCTCTAGATACTCTTTAACAGGTATGGCTTTTTTCAATGCTTCTTCTATTTCGCTTCTTGTTAATTCCTCTACTTCTTTTCCTGGAGGAGCCCTAGCTATATAATCTATTTTCATGTTACTGCGGAGTATCTCCTTAAGTATCAAGTCTCCAGCATGATCTCCGTCTACAAATACTATAACCTTCTTCTTACTTTTAGTAAGATTTATTATTGTTTCAGGAATTCTTGGCTTGGCACCGCCCAATGCTATAACGTTCGTGTATCCATATCTAAGAAGGTTGACTACATCGGCCCGTCCTTCAACGATTATGAGAGTATCCGATTTATCTACATCCGGCCCTGCTGGTAAGTGTTCTGGACCATACTTTACAACTTCAGGGATCTTAACAACCTTTTCAAGTTCATGAAGGATTTCTTTGATATCGGGAGTTTTTTGTCTACCCCATAAGGTTAAGATCTGTTTAGCTCTTTCAACAATCTTCCTGATCTTTTCTAGCCTCACATCAATAATATCAACAACCTCTATTTTAGCGGGGTAAGGTCCTACCTTGTCTACAGACTCTATCATTGCTGCTATAAGTGCTGTCTCTATCCTGTCGAGATTTGAAGGTATTATTATCTCGCCTACTGTTTTTGTACCATGGGTTTTTATATCCACGATTATCCTGCCTATCCGTCCTTTCTCCTGGAGCTGTCTTAGATCCAATTGATCGCCTAAAAGACCTTCTGTTTGGCCAAAAATAGCTCCTATAACATCAGGTTTTTCTACGATCCCTTCAACAACTATCCTAGCCTTAACCAAGTATTTAGGCATTGTGAAGTCTCCTCTCCTTTAAATTTATTTCTACCGTGCCATAGACCATTATTTGCTATCTCGCACTTAAAGACTCCCTAAACTAGAGTTACCTACAGCTGCTTTATATACATATGATTAAATATAATGGCTAAAACTACGCTTTTATTCAAGTTCCTATAAATATTTTTCGTAAGTATCTAAAAACTTTGTAATGTTTTAATGGATCATCTTGTTATTTTTGCCGACGAGAGTACCTCTAGAAGTTTTCTCGCATCAGGATCGGAATAGATCTTTGTTCTTATAGGCTCTAGTAGCTTGATTAAAGCTTCAGCTGTAGCATTCTTTAAATCAAGTGGATGTATTTTTCCTTCACTATAAAGTTTCGATAGTTCCTCGAAACTATAAACGTCTATAGGTCCACCATATTTTTCCGGCCTATCTATGTGTAGTACGAAGTTTTCTTGTGCAAATAGTATGTATTTATTGATCTCGATGATGGGGTTAAACAATATTGTTCTTGGAGGGCAATAAGCTCTCCTAATCTTCTCCCTAATCTTCTCGGGCGGGTCATGGACAAATATGGCTGTTTCTGGTTTTGACTTACTCATTTTATATTCGGCAAGTATCTCGTCTGTCTCCATAGGCTCGGCAACTTCCATTCTCTTTCCAGGACCCTGTAAACCCGTTAGTATCGGTGTATGTATTGCTATAACTTTCTTCCTCCCTATTTTCTCAGCGATATCTCGTGCAAGCATGTGTGCTTTTCTTTGGTCAGTACCACCTAATGCTATATCCAAATCTAGGTAGAATATGTCAGTAACTTGCATTAACGGATAAATTAGCTTCGAGAAATCTGTCTCCGCTTCAGCAGCTTTTCTCCCCATAATTGTTAACGCTCTCTTTACTCTAGCTAAACTAACATGTTTAGCAGATCTTATTAGTGTGGACCAATACTCTTTATCGCTAACGAGATCTTCAGCATCTACGAATTTTATCCTAGAAACATCCACGTTTATTGCCTCAAGCACTTTTCTTACAAATCTTGCCGCCAGTCTAATCAGGTTCATATCGCCGCCTAATTTATCGTTTATATAAGCGTGCCAAGTCGCCTCAAGGATATAGGTTTCTAAGCCAGCGTTAACAAAGTCCCTTATCTTATACATCCATATGAGCCAGCCTATATGGACAAGGCCGCTTGGCTCAAACCCTATATATGCTTTAGGATGCTCCTTTTCCTCAAGCACTCTTCTCAATTCTTGAGGCGTAATTATCTCCACAGCATTCCTCGAAACAAGATCGTATCGATTCAAAATCTTCACCCATACTTAATGATATTTCTTAGAGAAGTCTTGGTTTATAAAAAATTTGTTTACGATGAGGCTCATAATAGCCCCCAGGCACCTGTCCCCCGCTACTAACACTCGTGGTCATCGAAGCCCTTATTTTCGGCTCTCCTCCCACGAGCTCTTTCTAGCGGGAGCGGGGTTGTCGGTGCCTGGGGGCTATTCTATACTAATGATTTTAGGGGTAATAGTATTCTTGCCCAGGCTCTAGTATTACGACTTTTGTTGTAGTTTTCTCTTCAACATTTTTCTTAAACTCGTTAGGATCGGCTCTTATGGGTGGGAATGTATTGTAGTGCATTGGTATAGCTATCTTAGGCTTTATCAACTCAACTGCTTTTACAGCTTCAACAACCCCCATTGTGAAATGCCCGCCTATGGGCAACATTGCAATATCGGGCTTGTATAGTTCGCCAATATATGCCATTTCTGCAAACAAGCCCGTATCCCCCGCATGATAGATCCTGGCATCCTTTCCGCTAACAACGACGCCGACGGGATTTCCACGGGCAGCACTATGTATTGCTGGTGTAAGCACTATGAATAAATCCTCGATACTTAACTTCCCACCAACATTAGCCCCGATCACGCTTAGGCCCTTATTCTCAAGATCTACTGCTAGATCGTATATTGCCACTACCTTAGCCCCGGTAGCCTTAGCAATCTTTTCTGTATCGCCAAGATGGTCTCCATGGTCATGTGTTACAATGATATAATCTATTTTTTCAACGGTTTTCAAGTATTCATCAACACTATGGTATGGTGACAAAGGATTCGTAATCCATGGATCTATTAATACTGTTTTCTCGGAACCATCAAGACCTGTAAGCTTTATCTCAAAGGCTGCATGGCCTAGATATCTTATCTTGGCCATTGAAATCACCCATCCTAATATACTAGTCTATAATCTTAAACGTACTCTAACTTAAATAATTCCTTAACTAGTATACATGTCAGTAAATAGGTGGTTCGGAATTGTCTAGGAATATAGAGCTTAGTGAAGAAGATATTAAAAAGTACATCAAGGCGGGCAGTATTGCTAAGAATGTTAGGGAGGAAGTATATAGGGTAGTCAAGCCTGGGACAAGACTTTATGATATTGCAGAATATGTCGAGAATAGGATTAGGGAACTTGGTGGAGAGCCGGCTTTTCCAACAAACATCTCTATCAACGATATTGCTGCTCACTATACCCCGTCTATAGATGATAGACAGGTTATTCCAGATAATTCTGTTGTAAAAATTGATTTAGGCGTCCATGTTGATGGATATATTGCTGATACAGCAGTAACTATATCCTTTAATCCAGCTTATGAACCGCTTCTTGAAGCTTCAGAGAAAGCGTTGGAAAAAGCACTAGACATTATTAGGCCTGGTATAAAGTTATCCGAGATAGGGCGTGTTATAGAAGATACAATAACTTCGTATGGGTATAAACCTATACGAAATCTCATGGGCCATAGCATTGATAGGTACTTGATTCATTCAGGCGTAAGTATACCCAACTATTATGAAAAGAGTGTTGAGACAAAACTTGTTGATGGAGTTTATGCTATTGAACCCTTTGCTACTAACGGCGTCGGCCTCGTGGGAGAGGGAAGTGTTGTTACAATATTTAGTCTCATAGGATATAGGCCTAGGGCTAGGTTAACTAGTGTTGAGAAAAAGATTGTGAACTGGGTTTGGTCTACTAGAAAAACTCTACCATTCTGTGAACGCTGGTTAAGACACTTGGCTGCCTCTGTCGACGGTCTACGTAATGCTATAGGAGCACTTATTCGTAGAGGATTACTGCATGTATATCCGATTCTCGTTGAGAAAAAACATGGTATTGTATCACAGTTTGAGCATACCGTAGTGATATATGGTAGAGAAGTTATTGTTACTACGATGTAGAGAATATTTTATAGCCTACTAACACACTATTGTTCTGCGAAGTCTCTGGATAGGGTTCGAGTATTTTGCCGGGCGATTGGACTGACTATATTGGTCAAATAATATTCATATTGTTCTTTATAATGTTGTTTACTGGACTTAATCAGAGAATTCAAATGAAGTTATGGGCTTATGATATTAGGAGTAAACTGAGTCTTATCAAGAGGCATGTTGACGAGAGTAGATCAAGGACTGAAGAGATATTGGTCAAATTGGGTGTTAAAGAGCCGTCTCCACTAATTAGTAAATACATGGACTTCTTTACTATAGAGCCGGTTTCTCTCGAGCCCACTGATATAATTAAGAGACTAGATCATATTCTTACTACGCGAGAGCGTGTATTCAAGGACTCTCTTGCACAAGTACTTCCTGACTTAGGTAAGCATGAGAGGAGTCTTATTGAGACATCTCTAGAGATTGTTAGTGTTCTAAACTATATCTATAAGATTGTGAGACATTACCTACTTATTGGCGAGAAGTATAATAATTGGGTTCTTTTAATGCAGTTACAGTTTCAAATGCCTGAAATTCTTAGACTTACTGAAACATACTATAAGAGCTTCAATGCCTTTATTAACGGCGTCCCCATAGGGGATGGTGCTGGGCCATTGGTTGCCTATAGGCTTATTGAACGTGGTAGAGTATTATCTAAGAAGGTTATTGACGATACTGTTGTTGTTGAGACATGGCTAGATGATCGTAGGTTATTTGTTGTTAAAGCAGAAGGACCTGGATCTAATGTTGGTAAGCCTGGTAAAGTTATCCAGAAGGTTATAGAGGAACTGAATGGTAATGTCGACTTAGTTATAACTGTTGATGCAGCACTAAAACTTGAAGGCGAGGAGACAGGAGAGATCGCCGAGGGTGTTGGCGCAGCTATAGGCGATCCTGGTCCCGAGAAGATTGCTATTGAAAGAGCTGCAAGCACGTATGGTATCCCGTTAAGAGCTCTTGTAGTAAAAATGAGTCTTGAAGACGCCTTACATCCAATGAAGAAACAGATTTATGAAGCTGTTGAGAGGTGTGCAGACTATATACTGAGGATTATAAAAGATTCTACAAAACCCGGGTCAACAATAATAGTTGCAGGCATAGGTAACACCGTGGGTGTGGGACAATGATAATAGATGACTACAATGTATTCGTAATGATAATATTGATCAGTTTAATCATAATATTGATACAACTTTGGTTCGAGTCTAAAAAGAGGCCTCGAGCAGTAGAAATGGAGACAAAAACTCTAGTAAAATGCCCTAAATGCGGTTATAGCGAGGAAAGAGAATTTCAGCCAGGCGACTTCGTCTCAGCAATAAAGGGTAAGTGCCCTAAATGCGGCTCTCCAATAAAGGTACACGCAATATATGCCATAGAGTTAAAAACCGGCTCCAGAGAAAAGCTTAAAACACCACACAAACCACTTTAAACAATGGCGGCCCGACCCGGCCATAGTGGCCGGGAAACACCCGGTCTCATATCGAACCCGGAAGTTAAGCCGGCCACGTTGGGGCTGGCCGTGGGGTCCGCGAGGCCCCGCAGCCGCC
>Ga0180301_10002998_pt1 | contig 13201 bp, 18 predicted proteins | sample GuaBasSediGuay16_FD_121797 | JGI IMG/M metagenome (GOLD analysis project Ga0180301, IMG submission 121797) | Subseafloor sediment microbial communities from Guaymas Basin, Gulf of California, Mexico - Guay16, Core 4569-2, 12-15 cm | ecosystem: Environmental > Aquatic > Marine > Hydrothermal...
AAGGCCGTGGTCAAGATAAGCACAGCGTAAACACAGCGACGATAGGAGGTGCCAGGGATGTCGTCGAGGCGTAGGAAGGCTAGGCCAAAGTGGAGTAGGCAGGAGCTCGAGCTCCTAGCCCAAGCCCTCAGAGTAGCCATCAGGGAAGTCGTGAGAAGCGAGCAGAGGGTCAAGATGCTGGAGCTCCTGAGGAGGATCGAAGGTGAGCTGGCTCAAGCGGCGGCTTAGGGGCTTCCTAGCCCCAACTAGGACCGTCGTAGTCGTGGAACAGAAGGCCCCTAGGGTACGCAAAACCCGGGTCATCACGGGCGAAACCCCACCAATTCCTTTCAAAGACCTGATGGCCATGTACGCCGCTGATCCCGCAGCCACAAACGCAGTCGAGAGCATAGCATCGAAAGCGGTTGGAGCAGGGTTCTATACAGTTGCAGACGACCCCAGAGCCAAGGAGCTCGTCGACAGCTTCTGCGAGGACGTAGGCCTCGACGAGATGATCCAGACCACCGCCAGGGAGTGCATAGCTTTCGGGAACAGCTTCTGGGAGCTTATCGAACCCGATGGCCTTGAGAGGGTTGAGCTCATACCCCTCGACAGCATCGCCAGAATCCGCAGGGACCGCTACGGCCGAGTTCTGAGGTACGAGCAGACACCCGAGTACGGAAGGACGAAGCTCGAAGCCAACAGGGTTTTACATTTTAAGTTCAGCCCCCTCGGAGGATCCGCATTCGGCTTCGGAGTAATGCACAGCGTAGCCCTAGGCCTCGAGTTCCCCGAAGAGGGGTTCACAAGACCCAGTTACGTGAAGATGAAGAGCACGATGCACTACGCCATGATAGAGCAGTTCAAACGCTTCTCAGCCCCCAACGAGCTCTGGATATTCCCCGAGTTACCGGCAGACCAGCTAGACGCCACAAAAGAAGGTACAGTCGCATACCACATCAAGAACCTACCTATGACTGGCGCCAGGTTCGTCACAAGTTGCCCAGACGCCAGGGTCATCCTAGCCGTGCCCGAAAGGGCGAGGGGCTTCGACGCCTACGCAGAAGCCCTGTACGACGAGTATATCCTGGGACTGAGGAGCCCCTCCCCAAAGCTCATGATTAAGCGCGGGTTTACAGAGGCCTCAGCCAAAGTAGCCGCCGAGTTCCTAGACCTACAAGCGAGGATCTTGCAGAGGTTCCTCAAGCGCAGGATAGAACGCTACGTGTTCGCACCCCTGCTCGAACAGCACGGCTTCGACCCCCGTGAAGCGAGGGTACGGCTGTACTGGGGTGAGCCGGCCAAGGTGGAGTATAGGGTTGAGGACCTGCTGAAGGCCTACGAGCTGGGCGTGATAACCCTCGCAGAGGTTAGAGACATGCTGATAACCCAAGGCTGGAGCCTCAAATCCGAGGAAGGTGAAGGGGGATGAGCCTGCTCGAGGAGAAGCTCAAGCTAGCCAAGATAGTGTTGAGCAAACTCGAAGACGGGCCTAAGCGGTGGACGGAGCTCCTCAAGCTCACCCTCGCCGAGTGTGGAACCCCACACAAGTTTCAATCCATACTCGACTTTTTGCTGGAGAAGGGCTACGTGGACAGGCCTGAACGAGGCCTGTACCGCATAACCCCCAAGGGCAGACAGTTCCTCCAAGCCCTCAACAACCAATAAGAGGCCGGGAGGAAGATGAAGTGGCTGAGAAAGCGGTGAGGAGGTTGAAGAAGTTCGTTATCACACTAACTTTTGTATACTGCCCAAGGCGGGATGAGGTGATAGACGCATATGCGTGCAACTACTGCGAGCACAAGGCTGGGGAGGAGTGGGACGCCATACTGTGCAAATACGTAAAGGCAGAAGACCCATAATTACCCGCGGATAGTTACCGAGAAATAATTGCCGGAAAACAATAGCCGAATTTTTATGGCTGTTTTTCGTGAAAAAACCTTATTTTAAGCCGTTTCCCTCGAAACGACAGATGACATACTGCAGTCTGGACGACGTGAAGGCCAGGCTCAGCATAGACCCAAGCGACACCAGCTACGACCAGGAGCTCCAGGACCTGATAGCCGAGGCCCAGACGATCATAGACGAGAAGCTGGAGGCCGAGCTCGGCCAGGTCCCGTTCGACGAATCCAACGTCCCAGACATCGTCAGGTACGCCTGCGCAGACATCGCCGCAGGTCTGTTCCGCACCCGAAGGGAGCCCAAGGCCAAGGACGCGTTCTACGAGCTCGGCATCGAGAAGCTGGGCTACTACATCCAGTCCCAGGGGAGGATCCTCACATGATGGAGTTCATCATCAGGGTCTCAAGGCCTCCATTCATTCCGCTTCCAAGCCTGTACATAAGGCCATTCGTCCAGAGACTGGCGGAGCGTTGCAGGGACCTGATGGTCAAGCGGGCCCCCATGCGGACGGGGGAGCTCGCCAGAAGCATACGCTACGAAGTTAGGGGCGACACAGCCATCGTGGGTCCGACCGTTCCCTACGCCCCCTACGTCGAGTTTGGGACCCGGCCTCACGAGATAAGGCCTCGCAGAGCCAGGGCCCTGAGGTTCGTGGTCGGTAAGTGGTGGGAGCCCCGCAGGGTTGTGTATGCTAAGCGGGTCATGCACCCAGGGTTCAGGGGCCGCTTCTTCGCCCGCCACACAGTTGAGGACCTACACAGCGAGGTTCCAGGCATATTCGCGGAGGTGTTTAGGCCATGAGCGAGAAGAGCGTCGAGGAGAAGATAATCGAGGCCGTCATAAAGAAGCTCAAAGAAGCCAGCATAGTCAAACAGGTTCACTATGGATATCCGACTAAGGTCATCGACAGGCCGTTCATATGGGTCGAAACAAGCCCAAGCGTCGAGACACGGTTCAACCTAATCTCAGCGAACACGTTCCAGGACACCATCTGTGTCGACGTAGGCGTCTACGTCCGCCACCTCGACGGAGAGAAGGCCGAGAGGGAGGCCGGCCAGCTCGCGGAGAAGGTCCGCCAGGTGCTAAGCCAGGACCCCACGCTTGGAGGGGTGGTGGACTGGGCTGTCGTTGAGCGTATGTACGCCGAGCCTGGCCGAGAGGGAGACCAGGCCGTGGCGGTCAGGAGGCTGGTTCTGGCATGCAGGCTCACAACCCAGCTCTAGGGCCCCTACCCGCAAGGCGGGAGGGAGAGCCCCAAGAGGGGTTGAGGGAGGTGAGAGTGGATGGTTAGGTACGTAGCCCTCGGAAAGGAGACATCGTTCGGAAGCGAGGCGCCTCCGTCAAGGTACATCGACCTAGCCAGGGAGAGCTTCGCAACGAGACACGACTGGATAATCCCAGAGCTGGCCTCGGCGAGGTGGCCGAAGTACGCTCTGAAAGGCCCCATCAGGGTCGAGGGTAGCCTGGACATGTATGTTAGGCCTGACAACATCGGTGAGCTACTACTGGCCATCATGGGCTCCGTAGCGACAAGCCAGCCTGACGCCACGAACGCACCTAACACGTACAAGCACGAGTTCACGCCCGCGGACAGCCTGCCGAGCTACACTGTAAAGGTGGCTAGCGAGGTCACGGGACGCACCTTCGTCGGCTGCGTGGCGAGAAGACTGGAACTGACCGTCGCCGCCGGAGAGCTCCTAGGGGCCAGCGTGGACTTCCTAGGACGGGAGGAGAGCATGTTCACGCCAGGCACACCTACCTTCAGCGACCTACCGTTCCTCAGCTTCGCGGATCTCGTGGAGTTCCTGGTGGGCGGCTCCGCCGCATCGATCAGGGCCCTGTCGGTCAGGATAGAGAACGACCTAGTGGACGACTGGTACACGCTCGGAGACCGCAGACTGGCCGAGATACCAGTCAGGGGCTTCAGCGTCGAGGGCAGCTTCGACGTCAAGTTCGATGACAGGACGCATCTGGACAGGTTCCTGAACGCCGAGGAAACGTCGATTAAAGCGACCTTCAGGGGCCCCGAGATAGAGGCTGGATACTACAACGAGCTCACGATCGACCTGCCGAGAGTCGTCTACACGGCGGCTGGAGCCAACATAGACCGTAGGGAAGTCATGGTCGAGGGCGTCGAGTTCAGAGCCCTGTACGACAAGTCGGCCGGGTACATCGTAAAGGTGACACTGCAGAACACGGTGAGCGAGTATTGAGGCAGCTGAAGCTGGACGATAAGGTGTACAAGCTGGTCAGACTCGACGCAGGGGTAATCCCGTTTATCCAGCTCTACCAGAGGCTCTCAGCCAACCCGCCAAAAGACGTTGAGGAGGCCAAGAAGCGGGCTGAGGAGCTCCAGGCCATCATGGACGAGATATTCACGATGTGCCTCGACCAGCCCCCGAAGCCCGAGGACCGCTGGGCCGTGTTCGTCTGGCTGATGGATCGCATCGCAGAGGCCGGAGCACGCCTGACAGAGCTGGAAAAGTTTCGTAAAGAGCGAGGTGGCTGAGATGGCAGGCCGGGTCGCCCTCCTCATCGGAGCCCGACCCACAGACCTCCTCGGCCTAACCCACCTAACAGGCCTGGAGAGGCTCTGGCTGGACCACGCCATACTCGCCCACGTCCAGGAGCTCCGAGAGGAGGGGCGGCCCAGGTCGGCCCTCGAATACGTCCGCAGGAAGAGACGTGGATGGGCTCCTCCGCCCGGGATGGTGAGCTAGGATGGCTACGGTGGACTACACCGTCAGGGTCGTTATAAGGGCCGTGGACAGGGCCAGCCGGACCGTGGACCGGATAAACAGGGTCATTCAGGCCATGGTGAACCGTTTCACACGGCTTCCCATAGTAGGCGGGGTCATCCAGAGGCTCTCAGGGCTGTTCGGTAGGTTCGGAGGCATACTCAGACGCATAGGCAACATAGCCGGAGGGGTCCTCGCAGCCCTGCTGGCCTTCGAAGCCCTACGCCGGGTCGAGAACGCCGTACGCCGATGTCTCGAAACCTTCAGCCAGTTCGAGTGGACCATGAAGCAGGTCACACTAGCAGGGGCCTCAAGCCTCGAAGCCGTCGAGGGGCTGAACCAAGAGCTCGTGAACCTAGCTCGAACCGTAGGCCGCGAGGTAGGCGTAGGCGCATCTCAGGCTGCGGAGGCCCTCCTCGCTCTGGTTAAGGCAGGCTTCTCGGGAGCCGAGGCTGCTGAGGCCCTGAGGGCCGCTTTGAACATGATGGTCATAACCGGCGTGTCGGCCGAGGAGGCTTCGGAGCTCCTCGTCCAGGCACTAGCCGCTTTCGGCCTGTCCGCACAGGATGCGACGAGGGTCGTGGACGCACTCACGGCTGCAGACCTGGCCTCCATCGCGTCTGCGAGGGACTTGGGCATAGCCCTCGGATACTGCGGCGCCATGGCTCATACGTTCGGGATGAGCGTCGAGGACGCGCTCACAGCTGTGGCCATCCTAACCGACCGCATAGGGTCGGCTGAGAAGGCTGGACGATACTTCGACGCCCTTCTCAGAGACCTGATAGACAAGTCGGACAAGCTGGGCGTCTCCGTGTACGAGGCCGACGGCTCGATGAGACCGTTCGCAGAGATTATTGCGGACATATCGGCACGGCTGGCAGGCATGACAGACGAGGAGAGGGCTGCGTACCTTGAGACGGTCGGCTTCACGGCTCAGAGCATGAGGGCCATACTCACCCTCGCAGGCCTCGGAGACACGGCTGAGGAGGTCATGCAAGTGTGGAGCTCCTACCGTGAGCAGATAGGCAGGGCAGGCCTAGCGCAGCAGATGGCTGAGAAGCAGATGGGCACGTTGAAGGGTGCGACGATGCGGTTGAGAGCAGCCTTCCAGGAGGCCTCGATAATAATCGGCCAAGCCTTGGGACCCGCCCTCGAGAAGCTCCTGCCACCCCTAGGGGAGCTCATCGTGAACATAGCGGAGCTCCTGGCCCCAGCCCTGAGGCTGATAGCGAACATAATCGCCGCCATAGTTACCCCTGCCCTAAACGCCCTCAACACGGCCCTGGACAGGCTCCAAGAAGCGATTAAATGGTTCAGCCAGAACGTCGTCGGCTTCTTCCAAGACCTGTACGAGAAGCTGGTAGGAGGCTCCATCTGGCTCGAAACTTGGGACAGGATCGTAGAGGCCGCGGAGGAGGGCGTCAGAAGCGTACATGAGACGGTCGAGAGGGGTCTTGGTAGGTTCGAAACAGCTTTCATGCCAAATGTTCATGTCACCCCACGCCTCATCGCACCAAGCTTCACCGTAAACGTCCAAGTCCACGGAGTAGTCCGAGAAGAGGCCGACATCGCTCGTCTGGCTAGGGCGATTGAAGACCGTGTCGCATACAGGCTGTGGCTTAGGGCCAGGGAGGTGGGTGTGCTGTGGACGTGAAGAAACGCAAGCAGAAGCCCCAGACCCCATGGGTCTACCCGATCTACATGCGCGAGTACGAGCCCCGCCTGATGAGGCAGGTCAGGAGGACGGTTAAGCCCCCGACCTCCGCGGGATTCGAACCCGCGGGGCGGGAGAGGCTGAGGGAGGTGGTGGACGTGATATGGGGTTGGCTTAAGGCCCTATTCACTAAGGAGGCCCCCACAGAGGACCCGAGAGTAGCTAAGGCCGTAGCCAAGCTGGAGAAGGCCCTAAGCGTCTGGGGCGAGAGCGTAGACGTGCTGGTGGAGCTCGCCGACGTCCTCGAAGAACTGGACAAGAAGGCTCTGGCAGCCAAGTGTAGGGGGGTGGCCGTGGCCATGCGCATAGCCGTAGGGGGCCTCGAGGGCCTGATAGAATCGGTCAAGGCGTAGGGGAACCCGCATGAGCGAAACTCCGAAGGTCAGGGTCGTAGTGGACTTAGGTGGAGGAAGCACCCTGGAGCTCCACCCCTCGGAGCTCCGATTAGTCAAGAAGGCTACTCTGGAGGCTGGGGAGTGGACGCTACGGTGCCGCAGGCCTGAGGGCACGTACCAGCTGACGTTCAAAGACGTTCGGATAGAGCGCTACAACCCCGACACGTCGAGCTGGGAGCTCCTCGAGAAGGGCAAGATTCTCAAGACCCGCTACGAGCGGTGGGGGTTCCTAACCCTCGAAGGCTGTGACCTGACTTGGCTGTTGAGAAGGCCAGCGGAGAAGAAGCTGTATGAAGGCACGGCAGATCAGGTCATATCCGACATCCTGAAGCCCCTGGTGGACGAGGGTAAGCTCACGCTCGACGTAGCCGCTTCGAACGTAACGGTCAGACTCGACCTAACCGACAGGGACGTGTCGATGCTCGAGGCCGTAAGGATGGTGTGCGAGGATCCCAGGGTCGGCTACGACGCCTACGTGGACAAAGACGGCGTGTTCCACGCGTTTCCGAGAGGCTCAAACTCATACGCCTCTACCCCGGAGGTCTGTGAGTACGAGTTCGAGGAGGATGCCACGGCGGTCATAAACTCATGCCGCGTCTACGGAGCTCCAGAGAAGATCGTCCCATCCGACACGGAGGACTTCTGTGAAAGCGGTTATGAGACGAATTGGAGCATAACAGGCGGCTCGATAGGTCTCGACACGGCCACGTACAAGCAGGGCTCCGCAAGCATAAAGGCCGAACCCGCCTCAAGTACAGACACTTTCAAGCTCGCCCTACCCGAGCCATTAGACCTCAACCCGACCGAGGCGGCTGTAAAACGACTCGTGTTCTGGCTCAGGTTCGAGACGCCGCCGACCGGAGACGCCGTCGAGGTCCGGCTCAAGCCTGAGGGTATGACCGGGTACTTCCGCAAGGCGAAGCTGGGGCAGGCGCAGAACATAGGGTCGTGGGGCCCGGATGTAGATGGCGAGGAGGTGCCGTACCGCATAGAAGTCGGATACGGCATGGAAGACGAGGTCTGGGAGGCCGTGGACATCCCGGACGACCAGGTCGAAGAGGCCTGGTCGAAGATCGCCGAAATCGAGTTCTTCACGAACGGCCGGACGGTCTGGATAGACGGCCTACACTTCGAGAACTTCCGGTACGTGGGTGAGGCTAAAGACCAGACCAGCATAGACACGTACGGCCTGTCGCATCTCGAGCTCACCCGAGACGACCTGCTGAGCGACGACGAATGCCTCCAACTGGCTCAGGCAATCGTAAACGCCTCGAAGGACCCCAGGAAGCGGATGATAGACGTCGTCGTCAGGGGTCTGCTCGACATAAGGCCGGGTGATAAGGTCAGGATATACACGCCCGAGTTCGATGAATATCTCATAGCGCTTGAGGTGGAGCAGGAGCTCAGGCCGGACGGCTTCTACACACATCTGAGGGGCGTGTCTGGAGGACCTATACACAAGCCTCCCACGGAGAGGCCGAGGCGTAGGAGGCCTAAGCGGTGGCCCCCGCCCTTCAGGCCTCAGCCCATACCCGAGCCCGTCGTGGCTCCACGGAAGCTTGAGCGTGTGCCAGGCATAGACCCCTCAACCGGAAAACTCAAGCTTACACAGGTCGCGGAGAAGGCGTCGTCGCTTGACGCCCTGGCCTCAGACCGCCTCTGGGAAGGCGAGACACTCGACACAGTCGCAGAGCGGGACCAGGCCATATCGGCTCACAAGGCTGACCCAGACGCACACCACCAGAAGTTCGAGCCCGCGGACGTCTACGCCGACTATACAGCCAAGAAGCTCAGGCAGGACATACTCGACTACACGGGCCGCGCCCTCACAGACTTCGTAAAGGCGTCTTCAGAAATAGACAAGTCAGGCACAATACAGCCCGGCGCTATAACGCCGCCGAAGACGAACATAGCTGGCATAGACCCCACATCTGGTAGGCTGCGCCTCGACGAGGTTGAAAGGCCTGGCATGGGCTTGAGGCCTGTGTTGAGTTTCGACGGGGTGGACGACTACGTCGAAGTACCGCATTCAGACTCGTTGAACCTAAACGTGCTTACAGTGGTGGCTTGGTTTAAATCAACATTCGAGGGGTCGTGGTTCTGGACGATAGTGGCAAAGTACGGCTATTCTAGCATTAAAGAAAGCTGGGGGCTGGGGTGGATAGACACCAACAAACTCGGGTTTTACATACGGGATGCAGAGGGAACAAAGGATTCTGTGGGGGCGGTTGCTGGGGAGGGGCTGGATGGAGAGTGGCACTGCTTGGCTGGGGTTGCGTCCGACACGAAGGTTCAGTTCTGGATGGATGGCGAGCTTAAGGCGGAAGTTTCGAGGACTGCGGGAGACATAAGAAATACACGGCCCGTAACGATTGCAAAGCACTTGGACCAGTGCGCGTCCGAATATGTTTCACTCGTCTTAATCTATAATCGTGCTCTGTCCGAGGACGAAATCAGGTGGAACTACCTGCATCCCTCGAACCCCATTCGAGACGGCTTGGTTCTGTGGCTGAAGATGGATGAAGGTCAAGGGGTGAAAGTGTTCGACTACTCTGGCCATGACAACGACGGCACAATCTACGGAGCGTCTTGGAAGTATGAGAAGGCTCCGGTCGGCCTCGACCACCCGACGAAAATCGCTCCGCCACGACTGTTCAGAGTGCCTGGCATATGCCCTGAGACTGGTAGGTTGAAACTCACGGAGGTTGCTGAGAAGGTCTCGGATTTAAGCGCCCTCTCGACGGACAGAAAGTTCGGTGGCGTTGAGCTCCTCCAGACGCCAGAAGTCTTTGCAGACAAAGCATCGTTTAAGCTTAGGAGCGAGGTTGTAGACTACTCTGGCAGAAAGCTGACGGACTTAGTCAAGAAGAGCTCCGAGATATCTGTTGACGGTGTCATTCAGGCGGGTGCGATAACTTCAGCCAAAATCGCAGATGGTGCGGTCGTCGAGAGCAAGCTGGCAAGCGGCGCGGTGTCGTCGGCGAAGATTAAGGACGGGGCAGTCACAGGCGCTAAGATCGCCGACGGTGCGGTTGGCTCTTCCAAGATAGCTTCCGGAGCTGTCACATCAAGCAAGATAGCGGATGGTGCAGTTGTTGAATCAAAGCTGGCGTCGGGAGCTGTGACAGCTTCAAAGATTGCGGACGGAGCTGTTGTCGAGAGCAAGATAGCCTCTGGAGCTGTCACGCCTGATAAACTTGCAATCAAAACCGGCGGTGTTTTAGGCCTTTGGTACGACCTGAGAGCCGAAAGCAGAAACCTGGCTAAAGGTAGACTCGTTGAAGCGACTGTGCACGACAAGATCGACTTCACAAACTACAACCCCAAAGGGATAGCCGACTACTTTGGATGCCGAATACTGGGCTATGTCCGTCCGCGGTACAGTGAGACATACACGTTCTACGTCACGAGCGACGATGGAGTCCGTGTCTGGTTCAACGGCAAGCTCGTCGTCGATGCGTGGAAAAACCAGGCCCCCACCACCTACTCGTGGACGGCAGACCTGGAGGCGGATAAGTGGTACCCGATAGTGATAGAACACTACGAACACGGAGGAGGGGAGCGTCTCTGCCTGGAGTGGGAGAGTGCAAGCCAGGCGCGAGAAGTCGTCCCCGCCGATAGGCTTGGTTATTCGCTTCTCGACGTGTTCAGAAGCCCGACTCTCTGGGGCGACAGCGTCATAGTCGCGGGTAAACTAATGCTCGGAGGATACGGTTCAGGCGCAAAGCTGACTGAAGTTCTGGACGAAAACAGGAATCTGAAGAATGTTTCAGCCGACGCGGGCATAATCACAAGCGGCGTATTCGCCTTGGAGCGGATACCGCAGCTGGACTGGTCGAGGATGCCCTTCGACACCTGGTCGGAGCTCCTCTCGAAGCTGGGTAGAAGTGTGGGCGACTACCTCAACCTGACGAAACTGCAGATAGGCGGTACTGAGGTCATAGACTCGTCAAGGAACGTGAAAGGCATCAGTAAAGTGTTGCAGGGGCTTCTAATCGAGGGGCAGTCTGGCGATTCTGTGGCGTTGGACATAACGTCGGTCACAAACGCTGGCCCAGCGTGTGGAACCATGCTTAGAATACGGAACTATGACAACGAAGAACAAAGAAGCGTCATCGTTCTGGAAGATGAGAATCAAAACATCGACCTTGAGGTCAAGTCCGATGGGTCTGGAGGCTCTTGGGGCTTGCTCACCAAGATGAGGGGCTGTCTTGGAATAGGTGTCGCTCCAGACACTTCACACTCTCTGAAACTGGGCAACAAAGCGTATTTTGGAAGTCATCTGGAGCTGGCGGATTCGGCTGAGGTTCGGTGGAGCGACGTCAAGCTCTATCGCTCAGCCGCAGATGTGTTGAAGACAGATGACAAATTCGACGCGCAGGCCCTTAGGATCGGGGGGTACGAAGTATTAACGAGTGACAGGAAGCTCGTCAACTTGAAAGCGTGGGATGAGGATGTCCAGCAGGTGACGATTCCCGCCGGCGGTGCGTGGACGCCTTCTGCGGGCATGTACTTCTTTACGCCCAACTTTGGTAGCGACCCGTACATCATCCTCCAGCTGTACAGCCCCAATCCTGGGGGCTGGACAGCGGGTAGCCGATACATCGCGGGTATGTGCTGGCTTGACGGGCAGAACATACGCTTCCAGAACGGAGATGACCTGCACAGTCACGGGGGGTGGTTTAAGAAGTGGAGCTGAGCGAGAAGTTGTTAAAGACGCTTTCAGACCGCATCAAGTCAAAGCTACGTGAACACATAGTAGACTGCTCCCGCCCTGAGTTCAAGCATCTTCCGAAGACGCTTGAGGGTGAAATCCTAATAGACGAGGTCGTCGTCGACGGAGAGCATTACGGCTGGATAACCGTCACACCGGAGAACTTCGTCCGCGTCTGGAAGGACGTGTTGCTCGACAAGGCTAAGGGCAAGCTTGACAGGATGATGCAGCTGGACCGCGGCTACAGAAGGTTTCTTGAGCGGCTGAAGAAACGAGGTGTAGACTTAGACGACATCATGGAGGGGCTGACGGAGACGTAGGGGGTGTCGATGGATGCGTAGGTGGCTGCGGGTTCTGGAGTTCGCTGCGTGCTACATGCTGTACAACTTTCTTACGGTCGGGACGCATGAGTGGATTCACCTACGCGTGTTGAAGTGGCTTGGAGGGGACGGCTACATCCAGGCGACGATGTTCGGCGGCGAGTGCGTCGTCACGAAGCTGCCGGAACACGGGCTGTGGCTGTTCTACCTCAGCGGAGGCCTGATGACAGGGCTGATAATGCTTGCCCTCGCACTCCTGGAGTGGATGGACAGAGACTATGAGAAGTACGCGGCGCTGCAGCTGTGCGCCTGGCCCCAGCTCACATACGCGGTTTTTGAATGCCTGTTCCCAGACCTGCCGTTACTACAATACCTGTGGTGGAGCCCGCTAGCCCTGGCAGCAGGAGACGCGGTCGGCGGGCTGTTCGCCATACACGCCTTCAAACAAATCCGCAACGAGGTGAGACCTAGGTGGTGAGGGGGAAGGCTCGTAAAGTTCTGGAGGGGGTTTCGCCTGGGGATCTGGTCTTGGTGGAGTGGAACGACGCGAGCATAGGCTCCTCGCTGAGCACGGCCAGTATAGAGGTGCCCGTCAAGAGCGTAGGCATATTCCTGGACGTCATAAGCCCTAAGAAGCCCCACATACTCCTGGCCCAAAACATATTCCACATAACCGACAGGCTGAGGGACATAGACTACACAGCCATACCCCTCTCATGGGCCACCAAGGTACACGTCATAGCCAAGGGTCTGGTGAACGAGGAAGAGGCCGATGTGCTACTCAGGAACTTCGTCTCGGGACGCAGGAGAACCCTCAGGAGGCGCATGATGAGGGTGGAAAACCATGGCAGGCTGGGTTAAACGCGCCCTCACAAGGCGGATAAGAACCCGCAGGGGCGTCGTGGAGGAGCCCCCCTCAGAGGCCTTAGAACTGGCCATGAAGTTCTGCATAGTCGCCACCCTAGCCCTCACAGGCCTCGAGGTGGCTCACATGGCCCTGCTACACAGCTTCAACCAATCGATCTTCGGGGCCATACAGCTCATCATAGGAGCCATAGTCGGCATCATAGTCGGCAGGAGGGTCTGACATGAAGAGGGGAGGGGGGTTACCCAAAATAAGCCGGAAAAGAGCTCCTCTAACGGTTTTAGCCAAGAAAATCAAACGCCTAGACACGCAGGTGGGACGTGAGAAAATACTCTCAAACCTCAAGCGTCTCATAGAAAGAGCCCACTACTACGCCACGAACAAGAGGCTCTCACTAGACGAGAGACGGGAGTGGATGCGTCTCGAGGCGTATCTAGCCCAGACATACAACTCGATAGCCAAGACATACGACCAGATGGACATCAAACGCCAGCTGGAGGAGCTGAAGAGGCTTGTCGATCTCGAGTTTGGAGAGGGAGCTCAGAAGGCTTAGAAAGGCTATAGAGAGGAAGCG
>Ga0180301_10002999_pt1 | contig 13200 bp, 11 predicted proteins | sample GuaBasSediGuay16_FD_121797 | JGI IMG/M metagenome (GOLD analysis project Ga0180301, IMG submission 121797) | Subseafloor sediment microbial communities from Guaymas Basin, Gulf of California, Mexico - Guay16, Core 4569-2, 12-15 cm | ecosystem: Environmental > Aquatic > Marine > Hydrothermal...
AAGTTGTTTTGGATTGTTCAAAAGCCAAAAAAGAACTTGACTGGCAGCCAAGATATAGTTTAAAAAAGGCCTAAAAAACAGCGGAGTAGTTTAAAAACTATGAATATTAGAAATTTTACCGATGCTAAATCGTTATTGCTTGATAATAAATCAGTAGATCAAACCATCTTCAAAAACACTTTTTGGTTGGTGATAGCGGAAACAATTCAGAAGGGAATTGGATTTTTAGTTGTTGTTTGGTTAGCTCGTTGTTTTGGACCTTCTATCTATGGCCAATGGGCGTTTGCTTTAAGTTTTGTATCTCTTTTTGCTGTTCTTACTGATTTTGGATTTAGTACGTTAACTGTACGTGAGATTGCACGAGATAAATCTAAGATTTCTCAGTATATTGACAATATAGTAGTAATGAAATTGATTTTAGGCTTAATTACTTTAGGCTTAATAGTTCTTATTATTCAATTTTTAGGTAAAGGGCCCGAAGTAGTAAAATTAGTTTACTTTCTAGGAATTTATATTGTAATTAGTACTTTTACTGCATTTTTTCAATCTATTTTCCGGGCTAATGAGAAGATGCAATATGAAACTATTTGCCGAACAGTCCAAAGTTTAAGTTTGTTAGGATTAATATCCTTTTCTATATTGAATAAAGGCTCAATTCTAACTATAAGTTATGCTTATCTCGGTGCAGCTTTAATTGGGGTAATTGTTTCTTTAATAATCATCTGGCGTTATTTTTCTAGGTTCTTTTTGAAGATTGATTTAAAAATTTCTAAAGAAATCCTTAGGAAAGCTTGGCCATTTGGTTTAAGTATTATTGCTGTTTCTATATATTATTATTTAGATTCGGTAATGTTAGGAATAATGAAATCTAATAAGGAGGTGGGTTGGTATAACGCAGCTTATAGAATAATTTTCCTATTATTAGTGTTTAACAGAATTTTAATTTCTTCTTTTTTTCCTCGTTTATGTAAATGTGCAAAGGAGATAAAATTTAAAAAAATTGTTGATAAGTATTCAAAAACTACTCAATTTTTCGCTTGGCCCATATTATTAGGAGGATTTATATTAAGTGATAAAATAATAGTGGCTATTTATGGAAATAAATATTCTCCCGCAATAGATGCTTTTAGGATTCTTTTGCTTGCTGTTTTCTTAATGTATATCAATATTCAAGGAAGAATTTTGGAATCTACAGAAAGGCAATTCTTACATTTTAAGATAGTAGTAATAGGAGCTATTTGCAACATTTTTTTTAATTTTTTATTCATCCCTTCTTATGGACTTTACGGAGCAGCTTGGGCTACATTTTTAACAGAATTAATAGTATTATCAATAATGATTTTTTTTACAAAGAAAATCTTTTCTATTTATTCTCTGCTTAAAAATAGTATTATTCCACTGGCAAGTAGCATTATTATGGCAGCATGGTTATTTTTGTTATTAAATACTCCATTTATTCAACAAACTTTTTCTCTTTATGCTTTGTTAATCAAATTTTCTAGTGGTATCATAATATATCTTTTTGTATATTTTATCTTCGAAAAAGTCAGTGTATTTTTATTAGACAAATTAAATAAATTAAATAATTTATGAGAATAGTTATTGATTTAGATGGTGTAATTTGTTCACTTAAGCATCCGGGAGAAAGCTATAGAGATGTAAGGCCAAACTTAGCGATAATAAAAATGTTAAGGGGATTAAAAGACGATGGTCATTATATTATTATCAATACTGCAAGGCATATGAGGTCATGCGAAGGAAATGTTGGAAAGGTAGTAGCAAGAGTGGGAGAAATAACATTGAAGTGGCTTAGAAAGTACAATGTGCCGTTTGATGAAATAAATTTTGGCAAACCTTATGCCGATATATATATCGATGATATGAATGTCGTTTACTCATCACCACAACAGTTAAGGCGAGATATAAAATCTGTAATGCCTAATTTTATTATACCAATGGCAGGAAAAGGGAAAAGATTCTTAGACGCAGGATATAAAATTCCTAAATATATGATTAAAGCCTGTTCTCTCACTTTACTTGAGTGGTCATTAAAAAGTCTTCCTTTAGACCTTGCAAATAAATTAATTTTTATATGTCTACGAGAACATGAAAAAAAGTATAATGTATCTCAATTTATAAACGAAATAATAGAAACTCAATATCCATTTTTAAAAAATAAATATCTTATTATCTTTTTAAATAAAATTACCCGAGGACAGGCAGAAACAGTTTTAAAGGCGAAAAAATATATTAACAGTTCTATACCTTTGATAGTTTATAATACCGATACTTATTTCTATTCTTCAAGATTAAGACAAAAAATAATAAGTATGAAGAATAAAAAAATAGATGGAATGTTAGGAGTCTTTCATGATAATGATCCAAAATGGAGCTTTATAAAGTTGAACAATAAAGGATTTGTCCAAAGAACAGCAGAAAAAAAACCTATTTCAAATATTGCTTCAACGGGCTTGTATGTATTTAGAGAAGGAAAATTATTTGTAGAGGCAGCGGAATATACGATAAGAAAAAATTTAAAAGTTAATAATGAATTTTATGTAGCCCCCCTCTACAATATTCTTATAAAACGAAAAAAGAAAATTATTGTTGATTTTGTAGAAAAATTTTGGTGTTTAGGAACACCGGAAGATTTAAAATACTTTACTAAGAACTACAAAGAATAAATTTTTATATGAAAAAAAACACTACTATAATGATTCTAACAGGTAGTAAAACCCCCAGTGACTTGGCATCTATTTTTGGTGAATTGCCATCTGCTTTGGTGCCAGTAAATAATAGACCAGCAATTTTTTGGACAATGGAAAAGTTTATAAATGACGGTTTTAATAAATTCATTGTTTGTGTAGGCTTTAAAGAAGAAAAAGTTAAATATTTTGTAGAAAATAATTTTAGTAAAAGAGCTAGTATCAAATTCGTCAAAGTAGATCCTAAAAAGAAACCAGGTGCTTCATTAATAACAGGGTTGAAATATGTAAAAACAAATAATTTGTTGATTATTTTAGGTGATACGCTTATATATGGCAAGATTAATCTTCAAAATGACTTTATTCTTACTTCCAATGATTTCCGGCGAGAAGAATCTTATAGATGGGCTTTAGCTCTTGATGGTAAGGGTTTTTTAAAAGACACCTTCGATAAAACAAAATTTATCAGCAATAAAATAAATAACGAAAAATTAAAGCTAATTATTGGTGTGTATTTTTTCACAAATGTCCTTTTATTAAAAACCATTTCAAAAAATTTAAAAAAAAATAATATAGAAATTAGTGAAATATTAAAAAGTTATAACAGGAAAAAACCAATGAAATTAATAGATTATAAATATTGGTTTGACTTTGGCCACTTGGATAAATATTACTCTTCTGAAAAAAAATTTCTTCAGTACCAATCTCGGTATTTTAATTTTTTAAAGTACGATGATATTTTAGGTACTATCACCAAAAAAAGCAGGGACACGATAAAATTTAACAATGAAATAAAATGGTACCTTTCCGTTCCAAAAAAAATAAAAGTTTTAGCTCCACGGGTAATAGATTATAAAATAGGAAAAAAACCATTCTTAACATTGGAGTACTATGGTTACCCTACCTTATCTGAATTATATGTATTTGGAGACCTGCATAATTATATATGGAAGAATATTATAGATCGAACTATGAAAATCTTAAATTTATTTTACAAACAAAAAGGCAATGTAAAAAAGGAGGAATATTTGGAAATTTACTGGGAAAAGCTAGAAAATAGAATTAATCGCTTGTTAAGAGAAAACTCAGAGTTTAGAAAAATTTTTCAATATGAAGCTATTATTATCAATGATAAAAAGTATATCAACTTCAATGCCTTAAAGAAACCTTTATTTTCACAAATCAGAAAATTATATTCTAAAAAAGATAATTGTTTTATTCACGGAGATTTTTGCTTTTCAAATATTCTTTATGATCCAAAAAATGGAATTCTAAGAATTATTGATCCGCGAGGATTGTGGGCTAAAAGTCATTTTGGGGATATAAAATATGATGTTGCAAAATTAAGGCACTCGATAGTTGGTCAATATGATTTTATAATTAACAATTTATTCAACATACAATTAAAAGAGAATATAATTAAATATCAAATTTTTAGTAATAAAAAATATCTCTTTCTATCTCGGTATTTTGATTCTAAGATTGAGAGGTTTTGGTCTTTGGAAAAAATTAAACTGATAGAAGGACTTCTCTTTTTATCGATGTTACCATTACATAAAGATTATTTTAAACGTCAGTTAGTTATGTATTCAATAGGAATAAAAAACTTAAATGAAGTTTTAGTTAAAAAATAGATAATCATGCAAAATTTACTTCTAACAATATCTATACCAACTTATAACGGAGGAGATAATTTAATAAGAGCAATTAAGTCATGTAAGTATATAAATCTTTCAAAAAATGAATTTGAAATTTTGGTAGTAGATAACTGCTCTACCGATGGAAGCATAGAAAAGGTAAGGTCATTAATGCAAGATTTTCCAAATATAAGATTAATAATTAACGATAGAAATTATGGAAGAATTGGAAATTGGAATAGGTGCTTAAACCTATCAAGGGGAAAGTATTTAATCTTTTTATTTTCTAACGATGAAATATATAGAAATATAAACATCAAGCATTATATAAAGTTGCTGGAGATGTATGATGACATTTCATTGTTGATGGGGAATGTGTTGTATGACTACAACAAAACTAAAAAAAATATACCCAATTATGAGGTGAATTGTATATTTAATTTAAACCAATATATAACAACGACATTTATAAAAAATTTTCAATTTGCATCATTGGGCATTTTACAACAAAATATTTACAAAATGGAGACAATAAGAAAATATAAATTAAAATTTATAGAAGAAGCACCAAGAACAACGGATAGAATATTTATATACGAAGTTATAAAACATAGTGGTAAAGGGCGCTTTTTATATGCTGATGATATAATTTGTGTGTGGCATTTATCTAAAAATAGATTTCATAACAAGGTACATTTAAATGTAAAAAAGTTAGATTTTAAACTTATATGGGAAAACGAATATTTAGCTGATAAGAAAATATTGGAAGGGGTAAATTTAGATAAGAGAAATATTTTAGAAATATTGATGGCCTTTTATTATTATCAAAAACTCATTTCTTATATACGTACTACTCAAACTCCTAAAACATTATTACTCGATAAATTTAAAGAATATTTGAATAATATAATTAACAAAAATAACATTGTTATTTCAAACAAGAGGATATTTAAATATTTTATTAATAAATTTCTCTCAGTTTTAGTGCGGAAAACATTAAAGATAAATATAGAAAAAAATAGAATTAGAAGAATAAGTCTTCCTTTAATACAATAAAGTATAGAAAAAAATAATGCCTCTAAATATCTTAATCATTGGCTCTGGAATAACAGGAATTGCTTTAGCAGAAAGGTTTGCTTCAAAGGGCAATAAAGTTTTAATTATTGAAAAAAGAAATCATATAGGTGGCAATTGCTATGATTTTAAGGACGAAAATGGCATAATTGTTCATAAATACGGTCCACATATCTTTCATACGAGTTATAAAGAAGTTTGGGATTATCTCTCTAAATTTACAGAATGGATCCCTTATCAACATAAAGTTTTGGGCTTTATTGATGGAAAGTTTGTACCTATTCCTTTTAATTTAAACTCACTTTATGAGCTTATAGCACCAAAATTGGCTGAAAGATTAGAAAAAAAATTAATCAACAATTTCGGCTATAATAAAAGGATTCCTATTTTAGAGCTTAGAAAAACAGAAGATAAGGATTTAAAATTTCTGGCTGATTTTATTTATGAAAAGGTATTTTTACATTACACAGAAAAACAGTGGGGTATAAAACCAGAAGAGATAGATCCTTTAGTCACAGCCAGAGTGCCAGTTGTAATTTCCCGTGATGATAGATATTTTCAGGATAAATATCAGGGAATTCCAAAAAGTGGTTATACAAAGCTATTTGAAAGGATGCTTGAAAATAAAAATATTGAAATTCAACTAAATACAGATTTCAAAAAGATTAAAGATAAGATAAAATATGATATAATATTCTATACTGGTCCAATTGATGAATTTTTTGATTATAAATTCGGGAAATTAGATTATCGATGTCTTAAAATAAAATTCAAGACATTAAATAAAGAAAGTTATCAACCAGCCTCTGTAATAAACTATCCGGATTTAAAATATAAATTTACAAGAATTACTGAATTCAAAAAATTAACCCAACAAAGACATACAAAGACAACTATTGGAATTGAATGTTCGGGTAATAAAGGTTTTATGGCTTGGCCATTTTTAGATGAAAAGAATAAAACGATCTTCAAAAAATATTGGCAAGGGGCAGGAAAATTAAAGAAGAAAAATATCTACTTTGTTGGCCGACTGGCAGAATACAGATATTACGATATGGACGACGCAATTAAAAATTCATTGGATTTGTTTAAAAAGATTGCTTATGGAAAATAAAAAAGAAACAGTTTGTGCAGTAGTAGTTACTTATAATAGAAAGAAGCTGCTGTTAGAATGTCTTGAGGCTTTGCTCAAACAAACAAGACCTGTTCAAGGTGTTTATTTAATAGATAATGCTTCGACCGATGGAACGCCTGAATTACTCTTAGAGAAAGGATATATAAAAAAATTACCTCCTGAAAATTTAACTGAACCTTGGGAAAAAGAATTTGAGATTAAAAACTTAATTGACGGACAGGTTGTAAAATTACATTATGTTCGAATGCATGAAAACACAGGTGGAGCCGGTGGTTTTCATGAAGGCGTAAAAAGAGCTTATGAAAAAGGATATGATTGGTTATGGTTGATGGATGATGACGGGTTGAGTGCAGAGAATACTTTATATTCTTTATTAGATACAGCAAGAAAAACGAAAATTTTTTACGTGGGACCACTTATTATATGTAAAGACAATAGAGAATGGTTATTTGCACCTTTTAATGATATGAAAGTTGAGGATTTTTTCAAAAAATTTGGTGATAATGTACTTATTAAAGGCAAGCTTCCAACATTTAATGGTTCTGTAGTTCATAGAAAAGTTGTTAAAGAGATAGGGTGTCCAGATAAAGATTTGTTTATATGGGGCGACGAAGATGATTATCGGGCTAGGACTTTAAGAGCAGGATTCGAAGTTGCAGTAACAACATCTGCTATTTATTATCACCCTCAACTATTTAAGTGGAAAAAAGGGAAACTTTTATGGAAAACATTTAAGTATGAAGTAACCTCGATATGGAAGTCTTATTATCAGATAAGAAATCATACTTATTTGACTATTTATAAAGGACAGAGATATAATTTTTTAAAAGATTTTCTAAAAAATATAGTGATAGATATTTTTTACAGAAAAGAGAAAAAGTTAATTGCTATTAAATATCATATTAAGGCGTTATTTGACGGTATTTTCAAGAGAATGGGTAGAAGGATGGATTTTGTTGTTTGAAATAAAAATATAATGCTAGAATCGTCTATAATTATTTTAGGAATGCATAGGGTTTGAGGGTCTTGCTTATAGTTGAATCTATGACTTGTGGATGTCTTGCAACGACTTCTAATACTACAAGAAGAGCAACGTTATTAATAAATTCTTATTCGATAGATGAGATATCTAGTGTTATATAAGAAAAATAATGGAAAATTCTAAATTAAGAGAATGTTTAAGTAAAGAAGGTTTAGCGAATTAAATAATTTGCATAGGAGGAAAGCATTAAAGAACGACATTTAAGAGTGTTTGAAATGGTTTTAATTTAAAGGAATGAAAAAAAATTTTCCACCTATTATAATTATTGGTATGCATAGATCAGGAACTTCTATGCTTTCTCGCATCCTTGAAGATCTGGGTGTTTTTATGGGTTATCGCAAAGAAGGAAATAACGAAGCTCTGTTTTTCTTAAGATTTAATGATTGGATATTAAGACAAGCAAATGCTACATGGGATAATCCATATAATTATAGGCTTGCAGATGAAGGATTTAAAAATTTAATGATTAAGTTAGCAGAAAGATATATAAAAAGTTTCAGAAGAATAGAATATTTAGGATTAGTAAAATGGGGGAAATATAAAAGTTTAAAAGAATTAAATTTTCCTTGGGGATGGAAAGATCCAAGAAATACCTTTATGATTGACATATGGATTAAAGTTTTCCCTAATGCAAAACTTATACATATATACAGAAATCCTATTGATGTCGCTGAAAGTTTAAGAAAGAGGGCTATAAGAATGAGAAAAAATTTTAATTGGAATTGGAAAAGAGAAATCAAGTTTATGCTTCTTAAAGGTCATATAGGCTACAGAGATTCTGTAAGAATAATGAGTGTTTATGAAGGGATTAATCTATGGAAAGAGTATATTTCCAAAATTTTTGAAGCTGAAAAAGAATACAATTTAGATATAATCCATGTAAAATATGAAGATTTTCTAGAAGTTCCGCTTGAAAATATGAAGAAGATTCTAGATAAATTAGAGTTATATTACGATGAAAATAAAGTTAAACAGATCGTGAAAAACATAAATCCTCAGCGAAAGTATGCTTTTCTTTCAAATAAGGAATTGATCAAAGTATACGAAAGTATAAAAAAGGATAGAATGTTATTTAAGTTGGGATATCATAAAATGTTATAAGTAGGACCTTGATGTTATTTGAAGAATATTGGAAAGAAGTTGTACTTATAGTTCTAAAATGAAGAGATAAGTATGAAAAACCACCAAACTATTCAAACCCAGCGACAAAAATATGAAACCTGGTCTAAAGTTGCAATTATAATTCTCAACTACAATGGCTGGCAAGACACAATTGAGTGTTTGGAGAGTGTATTAAGAAATAATTATCCAAATTATCAGGTTATTGTTGTAGATAATGGCTCTCCAAATAACTCTATGGAGTATATAAAAGCATGGGCAGAAGGAAGACAGGAAGTTTTAACTCCAGAGCCAGGTCATCCTTTGTATAACTTATCTCATCCCCCAGTTAAAAAGCCAATTTCCTATATTTATTATACTAGAGAAGAAGCAGAGAAAGGTGGTGATTTTGAATTAGAAGAAAGGATAACAGAAGGATGGCAGAAACAAAGAAAATTTTTTAATAATAAAGAATTAATCTCTACCTCGCTTTATCCTTTAATTTTCATCCAAACAGGCGAAAATCTCGGCTTTGCAGGTGGAAATAATGTAGGGATTAGATATGTATTGGCTAAAGATAATTTTGATAACATTGCTCTTTTAAATAATGATGTTGTTATATGCAAAAACTCTCTGACTGAACTTATAAAAGCCAGGAGTAATTTGGGTGATGGAGTAATGTATGGAGGGAGAATATATTACTACTCTAATCCATCAAAAATATGGTACGATGGAGGACATTTTAATGGATGGCTTGGGAGAGCAACCCATATGAATATGGGGAAATTAGACATTCCAGAAAGATCTATTCATGAAATCAATTTTATAACTTTCTGTTATGTTTTAATACCCAAAAAAATACTTGAAGAAATAGACCTACTTGATGAGTCCTATTTTATGTATGTAGAAGATTTAGATTATTCTTACAAAGTTTGGAAAAGTGGTTATAAATTATATTATGTAAGTAGTTCTCAAATATATCACAAAGTTGGGGCAAGTTCAGGAGAAGAAACTTCAGAATTTTCGGCATATTGGTATTATAGGAATAGTCTTAATTTTAGATTAAATAAACTTACAGGTATATATAAAATTAGTTCCCTTTTATATTATTTTTTAAGGTTGCCTTATTTAATCTTAAAATGGTCTTTTAAAAAACCTAAAATTATAAAATCTTTATTAAATGGAATTAAAGATGCGATTTATAGAACTTGAGTTAGGCTTATATATTCCTTATCTTTTATTTCTATTAATGATTCTTTCTCTATCTGTTCTGTTTGAGAAAGGAACTCGTCAGATTAAATGGATATCAGGCTTTTTAATAGTTGTAATATTGACTTTATTTATAGGTTTGAAACCACCTTTCAGTTGGGATTTAAAAAATTATTGTAGTATGTTTCAGGATATAACCAACGGATATATTGTTGCACTTGAGCCATTTTTTATTATAAGTTCAAAGTTTTTCGGCCTTTTGTGTGATAACTGTCTAACTATTTTTCTGTGGTATGCTTTATTAACAACTATTTTTCTACATTTGGCAATTAGGAGATATTCCGTTAATTATATCTTTTCAATATTTATATTTATTTGCGCGCCTTTTCTTTTTTTAAATGCCTTTGGGGTTGAGCTTAGACAAGTTTTGGCTTTTCTAGTGTTCTTATACGGTGCCCTGAAGTTAATTTTTGAGCGTAATATAAGAATGTATATAATTTTTTCTGTTATATCTTTTTTTATACACTTTTCAGTAATTTTTGCTTTTCTTTTTATACTGTTGTTTTACAAAATAAAGTTACTTAAAAATAGATATATTATTTTGTTCCTATATCTCTTTTCTGCAATTATTATCTTGAACCAAGGACTGACACTAAAAATACTTTCCAATTTATATTTAAACTTGATTTCAGTAGTTAAATTGCCTTTCTTATTAAAATATTCCCTATATTTTCAAGGCATAAACTCAATCAATTGGATAAAATATGGAGTCTATAATATGTTAGGTGCCTTGCATATTTTAACACTCTTTAAGCCAAAAAGAATTGATATTAAAGAAGCTAAGTATAAAAATTTGATTGTTTTATTTGTTTATGGGGTAATTTTTATTAATTTATTTTCTTTCTCGGGTCCATTAACAAGAATTGCTTTTTACTTTCAAATTTTTCAACTCTTAACTGTTCCTTATATTATCAAAAAAATTAAACCTAAGGATATTGTATTTGTAACTGTGGTTTGTTTTTACTTTTTACAATTTATTTATGGATTAAACTATATATCCCCTTCTGGTTATAAGATTTTTCTTCCCTATAGAGGATATTTAGGAGTAAATTATGAATTATATTCCGAATAAAATTTATATTGACGGGCTTTTTTATAAAGGTGCTGGGATAGGTAGGTATTATGAGTCTTTGCTTAAAGGATTGGCAGAAAAAGGAATGAAAATTTATACTTGTGTGCCTGCAGAATTCAGGAAGGATTTTGAGCAAAATTTCAAACAGTATTCCAAAAATACAATACCTATTTATGTAAACTACAAGAAATTTTCGGTTAAAGGTTTTTGGGAGCAAGGCAAGATATTAAAAAATCTTGAAAAAGAAATTTTTGTATTTCATTTCCCGCACATAAATCTTCCATTTTATGTTCCTAAAAATCTTGTTGTAACTATTCATGATTTATGTCCCTTTACAAAATTCTGGGATAGGAGTTATTTCAAGAGAAAAATATTTGAGTGGCATTTTAAAAGAACGATCAAAAAAGCAAAGAAGATAATAACAATTTCAGAAAGTAGTAAGGAAGAAATCGCTAATGTTTGCCCTGCTTGCGATGCTAAAGTCAAGGTAATTTATGAATTTGTAGATGAAAAATTTTTAAGAATCAAAGATTGCCATAATAAAGAAAGATTGATCAAAGATGAGTATATTTTATTTGTGGGTAATAGAAAAAAACATAAAAATTTAGGAAATTTAATTGAAGCGTTTAAGATTATAAAAAAAACACATTCAGAATTAAAATTAGTAATAGCAGGGAATAAGTTTACTGAAATAGACGAAGTTGATATTTTAAAGAGAAAGCTTCGTCTTAAGAATGAGATTTTGGAATTTATGTCTCCCTCCGATGAAGAAATTATTAGTCTTTACACTAATGCTAAAACTTTTGTTTTACCTTCCTTTTATGAAGGATTTGGATTACCGCCGTTAGAAGCTATGGCGCTAGGAGTTCCTGTTGTTGTCTCTGACATTCCGGTATTAAGAGAGGTTTGCGGAGATGCTGCGTTATTTGTGGATAGTCATAATAAAGAAGATATAGCAGAAGGAATTTTAAAAGTGTTAGAAAATAATCAATTAAAGATAGCTTTAATTCAAAAAGGATTAAAGCGAGTAAAAGTTTTTAATCGAGAAAAGATTATCCAAGAGTATATAAATCTTTATCAAGAAATTTTAAATGAAAAACTATGATAAATTTAACTAAAAAATTAAGAGAAATTAGAGATAAGTATTATTATTTAAACTATGGAGAAAAAAGCATTACAAGCTTTTTTAAGGAGAGTTGTTATAGAACAGTACTTGATATTGGTTGTGGGAGAGGCAGAGATTTAATGATAGCCAAAAAATATGCAGATTCAAACCAATTAAAACTCTATGGAATAGATATTCAAATAGAAAAAAATTTAAAGAATCGGGGAATAAGATTATTCAAGATAGATATTGAAAGAGAAAGATTGCCTTTTCCAGATGAGACTTTTGATATTGTTATAGCTAACCAAGTTTTAGAACATATAAAAGAGATATTTTGGGTTTCCAATGAAATTTGTAGAGTTTTAAAAAAGAATGGTAGATTTATTATTGGTGTGCCTAATTTAGCTGCTTTGCATAATAGATTCTTATTACTATTTGGAAAGCATCCTACCTGTATAAAAACAAAATCTGCGCATGTAAGAGGATTTACAGTCAACGATTTAATTGATTTTTATAAAGAGATTGGAAAATTGAAACTTATTAAAATGAGAGGCGAAAATCTTTATCCTTTTCCTCATTTTTTATCAAAACCTTTAACTTATTTATTTCCTAATATAGCGGTTAGCATCTTTTTATTATTTGAAAAAACTGAAAAATATCAAAATAATTTTATAGAGTATTTAAAACAAAATAAATTAGAAACACCCTTTTTCAGAGGAGAATTTTAAATTTAATTTTGCTTTCAATTCATGAAAATTCTTCAATTCGGTAAGTTTCATTCTTCTAATGTTGGAGGTATAGAATGCAATTTATGGGAAAACAGGAGGACTTAATAGAAGAGAAGTAAAGTGTGATGTTTTACAAAGATTTCATTTAATACCAATAAATAAGAAGTTTTCAATCTAGCAAAATATTAAAAAAATTTTGAATATGTCTAACTTAAAAAAACAATTTTTTGTTTTTGATTATTATTTTCATAAAGGAAAAGCAAGAATTCTCACTAAATTGTGGGAGGTTTTTTCTCGCTTTCAAAATATTGATGGCATTGCTTTTTTTAATGAAG
>Ga0180301_10003000_pt1 | contig 13200 bp, 15 predicted proteins | sample GuaBasSediGuay16_FD_121797 | JGI IMG/M metagenome (GOLD analysis project Ga0180301, IMG submission 121797) | Subseafloor sediment microbial communities from Guaymas Basin, Gulf of California, Mexico - Guay16, Core 4569-2, 12-15 cm | ecosystem: Environmental > Aquatic > Marine > Hydrothermal...
GTTATACAAAGAGCTCATACAACGCCCACCAGAGCCCCGCCCGCCGAGAGAAGGAAGCATATAGCTTCCTCAGCACCAAGTGGTCAGAGTTGGCATGTTATGGTCATTTTCCTTAGGGTAAATGACCAAAACATGGCCGGGTCTACGCTTGGCGATTATACCGCAGTATAATCGCCATTTTTCTCAGTTCGCCCGCGCCCCTATATATTATTATTTTTTGGCTTTGCTTTGTTTAACAAATCTGGGATCTTTATTCTTGTGAACCTTTATGTGGCAGGAATAGCAGACCGGCACGACGACCTCGGGTTCGTACGTGATATGATGATGGCACCACTTCTTGTAGCAAATTCCGCTGCTTATCCTTTCTCTTTCTCTCTTGCTCAGATGAACCCGAAGAGTTACCACCTCGACCTCTGGAGGAGGCTCGACGTACATACGGGTTCCAATAAATGGTCTGGTCTCCTTCGATTTATTAATTAAAATGGAACTATACGCCGAAAAGACTTTGTGTTGATCTATGGAGGACCAGCAGTTACGGCATATAAAGACGACGTTCTCACCGAGCCTTCTCAACACCGACGGAAACCGCTCAAACAATACCTTCCTTATCGAGGGGAAATCGAGAGTCTCGAGTATCCATATATTGTTCGGAGAGAACCAAAAGGCCTTGGTGAGCTTGCCGCACTTCGGGCACTCCATATCAAATACCCACAGTTCGATCTCGACCTCGGGAAGCGGCGAAAGCGGAGCTTCAACTATCTCGCCGCAGACGTGACACCTAACAACTCTTCCTTCGTATTTATTGATGTAGCCGAATTTAATCAGCTTTTCATCGTAAAACTCAGTCAACTTGGTTTGTCTCGCCATCTACTCCACCTTTAAGTGTTTTTCGGTTGCTCTAAAGTAGTCTTTCTCGGTCAGCGCGGTGTAGATCTGTGTGGTCGTTATTTTCATGTGTCTCAGCTGTCTCCGAATGTGCTCGATTGTATATCCGTGCTCAAGCATCCACACGGCCGTCGTGTGTCGTAGCACGTGTGGATGTATGTTTTTCTGTATTTTTGCTCTTTTCGCAACTCTCTTAACAACTTTCCAGATGTACTTAGTTGTGTAAGGGAATAAGCGATCATCTTTGTTTCTAATGCCCTTGTAGGCAATCCATGCCTTTAATTTGGTCATGACCGGCACACCCGGTATTTTTTCGAGCACCCTAATCCTCATGACGTGCCCCCGTTTTCCCCGAACCCTTATGACATTGTTGTCCCAGTCAACTACGTCTCCGAGCCGGAGTTTGCACAGCTCCGAAACTCTCATGCCCGTGGCGAGGAGCAGGGGTATTACTGTTTCCTCTATTTTCGTTTTGCAGGCCTTGACCAGTCTCCTTATTTCGTTTTCCTCCAGATAATTTGGTTCGACTATCTCTTTCCCTCTTTTCAGCTGCTGGTTCAGGGGTTCGAGGAGCTTCCGACAAGTTCTTTCATCGATAACTTCCACATCAGCAAGCCACTTCAGAAAACTACGGATGATCTTTGTGTTGAGTGCTATGTAACTTTCCTTGCATCCCCGTTCTCGGAGCTCGGTGAAGTAGTTATATATATCCTTTTTCTTTATCTTTTCCGGTTCTTTATCGATAAATTCAAGAAAAGATGACAAAATAAAGGAATTGAGTTTCTTCGTAGTTTCCCTTAAAGCACGTGAATTTAGGTATTCGCGGATTAATTTTTCTTTTTGCAAGGATTATTCCCTCAGAAAATTATTAAGGGTTTGAGTTTCTTCCTTGTACACCATGAAAACATTTCTGTGATCCGGTCTCTCTCGCCAGCCTTGAACCAGCTTGAAGAATCCCCTTAGGTTCTTTATCATTTTTGAAATTTTCGCGGCTACATAAGGATTGTACGGAATTCCGAGTTCACTCGCCAGGTCTTCAGTCGTAAATTTTCTTCCATGTGGCTGCTTGTTCCACCACTCTAAGATCCTAATTTTTATATTATCCGAAGGTGCACTATACTCAATTTTAGCACTCGTGCCAGCGATGTTCATTCCTGGCTTTACTATAACTTTTCTCGATTTTACTTTTTCGTAAACTAGGGGCCGTTCGTTTTTGTTAACGATCTTAATAATTCCGAGCCTCTCTAACCTCTCTAGGGTACTCCAGTTGATGCGAACATGCAGTTTCCTTCTAAGATCTGCGGCCGTGAATCTAGATCCTATTGGTAACTCTTCGCAAATATAGTGGATAACCTTCGCCGAATTTTTTGAAAACACAGAAATCTTTAAGGGTGGCCCCTCCGGTTCGGGCGGTCTTTTTGACTCTAGAATCATCTGTCTACCTAAGAGACTCCTAATTGGCGCCGAACTAACTTTTTCGTAGAGACGTGTTGCACCAGTTATTCCTTCTTCGTATTTTACCTCTCCCCAGCCAACACATTTAACAGCTCCTAAAGATAACAGCTTTCGAACCAAGGCGGTAATTTTCGCAGACGAAACGCCTGTTTTGATCGATATTTCCCTCACAGTAAATTTCTCTCCGTTCTTCATTTCCTCGAAATACTTGAGAAGGTCGGTGTCCTTAATGATGCCCACCTTTTGCACTTTCTCTACTTCCTTTGTTCTGAGTGTTTCGTCTAACGTCGGCTTACTAGGCATTTCTCGCTCCGGCGTATAGAATTTACATTCTAGCATCGAACTCCTTATAGAGGGATTTAGGAGTATTTCTTCAGCAAGTCCACAACATATTTTTCGGTGGATACAACGCTTACATTTTTCGAATAAATACCAGACTTCATTTTCCATTTGAATCACCTTTTGAATTATTTGCCTTTTTCCAAGGTGGTAGCCATTTTTGGCACATGGGACAGCGTTTAGGGTTCTTAACACGAGGCTTCCACTCGTATCCACAGTATGGGCACTTCATCTTACCCACCACCAATAACAACAACAATAACAACAACTATATAAGTCTTTCCACAACAGAGGAGAAGACGACGAAAGACCTGACAAAAGTAGGGCGATTTTATTTCCCCTCCTCATCTATTTTTTGTTTTTCTTAATCCAAACGACCTAATTCTCTACTTTTACGTGATTTACTTAAGCCATTTACCATGTTTTTCGTCCTCTTAATCCAAACAATCTAATGCAGCCGTAGGAAAAGAGTCGGTAACAGAATGGTATACTTTGATGAAGTTTCAATCCCTCTTAACCCAAACAAGGTAATGCAACTGCAAAACCGGAACTCTTCGAAAGCTACCTAAACTGGGTAAAGTTACAGACCCTCTTAATCCAAACAAGCCAATGCAACTACAGGGCTATCCGCTCCCAAGGGAGCTCCTGATACAAGTTACATACCCTCTGAATCCAAACTATCGAATGCAGCCGACCACCGAGAAATCAAAAGGTTATGGCGTCTTGCTTTATGTTTCACTCCCTCTTAATCCAAACAAGCTAATGCAACTCCGATTTTTAAATGGAAAGAAGAGCTAAGACTTCAAGAAGTTTCACTCCCTCTTAATCCAAACTATCGAATGCAACGGAGGTGGAAAAGGCTTGAAGCGTAACTCAAAAACTAGTGTTGCAGACCCTCTTAATCCAAACTATCGAATGCAGCGAGTTTTTAAAATGATCGTCTCGGGAGACACCATTACCGCGTTGCAGACCCTCTGAATCCAAACAATCTAATGCAACACAATGCGGTGGCGAGTCTTCTAGGCCACTTTGTGGACCCCTTACAGACCCTCTGAATCCAAACTATCGAATGCAACCAAACGACTAACACCGCTTCTCATTTTTGGAGCCAAGTTACTTACAGACCCTCTGAATCCAAACTATCGAATGCAACGTTTCATCTGTAAAGGTTGGGGAATTCGTTTTGCACGTCTTACAGACCCTCTTAATCCAAACTATCGAATGCAACCAGCCGAAAGACAAAGTAGTTTTGATCTACGACAATGCAATCTGTTTCAGACCCTCTTAATCCAAACTATCGAAGCAGCTCTTGGGTTAAGGCCGGTTATCTTAGCAGCGAGGGGGGAGTTTCACTCCCTCTTAATCCAAACTACCGAATGCAGCTCAAAAAATTTGAAAGCAATACGATTGCATTTCATAGTTTGTTACAGCCCCTCTTAATCCAAACTACCGAATGCAGCCGACGAGGAGGCAGAAAGAATCGCGGTCATTCCTCTGTGCTCGTTACAGCCCCTCTTAATCCAAACTACCGAATGCAGTCGAAGCTTATAAATCTTCCCATCACAGTTAAAGCCGACGAAAAATTAATTTGAGCATCGACTTTCGATGATCTTCGCATTGTCGCGTTGCTTATAAAGATAATCGAAGTCCGCGAACACCCTCTTGAGAGTTCTGTTCACCATTTCCGAGCTGTCAAAACTCTGCGTGCCGTACCTCCTCGCATATATTGCTATCTTCTTCATGACTGCCGGCTCCATTGCGATGTACTCTTCGGTCGGTTTGAGCTCTATTTTGATCGCCCTTTTGCGACCATCGACGACCTTTTCATCCGTCAGAACCACGTGTTTTTTCCCGAACCTCGACATCAGATACACCTCGGCCTTCCAAGGATCCTCGCCTATGTGGGTATGAACGAACAGGCCCGTCCGCCGCCTCATGAACCCGATGAAGCCCTGCAAATCGACGCCGTCGGCGTGTGCGGACAGATCATCGATGGTCAGAAAGTTGTTCCCCCTCGGAGCAAACGAGCCATCTTCAACATATCTCGCTTCTCTCTCGTCCTCAAAATACCACCAGTAACCAAGGTCGATCTCTTCTTTTTTGAGAAACAGCTTTTTGGCCCTCTCGGATATCGGGTAGCCGGCGAGAACGAACACGTTCCTATCGTCGTCGCCCCAGAACCTGAGGTACGCGTTCACGGGTGACCCCTTTGTCAAAAAGGCGCTTGTGCACAGTACGATGCAGTGTTTGCCCTCCAGCCCAGCTCTGTGCTCCCTTATCACTCTAGCCCGTGCCCTAGTTCCATTAACAAACGTGTACATAACGTGTTCTTTTATTTCAAACAGCCGCTTGCCGTTTAATGCCCTGTTTCTCAGCTCCCTCCTGAAGAAGGTCTCGTACAGGTCGGGGTTCCTCGCGACCCGCTCCATGAACTCCTTGTCCAGGCTGCTCACCTCCTCTCCGATTGCCGTATCGAGGTATATCAGGGGCTCGCCCCTGGTGTTTCGCTCGACAAGCGTTTCAGCCCAATATTCGTCGCAGTCCATTATTTCCTGCAGGCAGACCAAGACATTCTGTATTCTGTCGATTCCGTAGCAGACAAAGATCAGATTTCCATCCCTCAAAACTTCGTCCATTAGTTTTTTGATGTGCTGCTTTATTTCCTTTCTCTTCGCTTTCTTTTTGGCGTTCATCAGGTAGGTGTTTTCCAAGATAATCGCATCGTACTTTTTCTGAAGCATCTGATATCTGCAGGGCTCCACCAGAAACGAGGCGTCCCTGGGGCAGAAGTCGCCGGTGTACAGAACCCTCCCTAGGAGTTTTTCCTGAAACAAAAACTTTATCTCGGCCATGCTCGAGCCAACTATGTGACCCGCATTCATTATCTTTATCCTGCATTCGTAGTCGCCCTTTTCGATCGATTCCTCGGAGTTCTCAAAGTGTCCGTGAAAGTACCTCCTCATCCTCGCAATGAACGGCGCCGCCTTGTGTTTTGATTCCGCCCAGTCCTTTTCCGGTGGCAGTTCAAAAAACGAAATCTGCATCCTTTCGAACAATTCCTGCGTATATCTGTGTGTGATTATTCTGGGAAACTCGACGCCCCTCGTTTTAAGGTTCGTCTCCCAGAACCAAAAAAGAAAAGGAAGACCGTTCGAATGATCCATGTGTGCGTGACTGAGAACTATTGCGTCCACACCCTCCTCGAGCAATTCGTATCTGCGCTCCATCTTTTTTGTGTCGTATTTCAGCTTGCCGTCTTCAACGGTCTCGCTGAGGAGGCCGCAGTCCAGCATTATTCTAAACTTCCTTTCATCTTCCCTGAGCAGATCTACAACAACACACGTGTCTCCTATTTCAGGCGAACCGACGTCCTCGACCACGAGAAAATGGCGGATCAAAGTTTTTTCCTCCTCAGTCTGCGGATTTGTTGAGCCTGCTTAGATCTCTATCATGCTCACTATTCGAGTTGAAGGGCACAACTCTTCGATTTCTGAGCACTTTTTGGAGCTCGGTGTTGCCGAGATTTCTGCAGTAGTCGTAAATAACCCCCGCATTGGCATTGAAAACCGCCACGTGGCCGTCCATCAGCATCTTCAGGTAAAATCTCCTCAGCCTCTCTATATCCGTTTTCGGTTCCTCTCCCAACGAACGCACGATTACCAAACATGTCGACGTAATCGGCACGTACCATTTTCCGTCGTTGCCGTTTTCATCCGCACCCCTGACCACGAGATCGACCCTGCCATTCGTCATTTGCTGGTGCCACTCGGCGACGCCACGTATCAAGTGGGGGTAGTCGACGTCCTTCGGACCTATCAAGTATATTTCGACGTCCGGCTTCATCATGAGGGAAGTAAAGAGGATCGAGTCGCCGGGCTTCGGTATTCCGCGATCGGTGAGGTCGCCATATCTTCTCTCCCTCACGGCATTGTTTATTCGTTCGTATACTCTCCTAAGGACGCCCGCGCGCCAGCCGTTGTCGACGCTCTTGAGGTTGAATGGTCTTATATTTGCCTCTAGGTTTACAAAGGCGAGCTCGTATTTTTTGTCGTTGATTTTTGGCTCTATCAATGCGAACGCTTTGTAGCAGGGAAACTTGATCCAGTCCCCAACGCAGTATGATGGCTTTTTCTTTCTGTATGACTGATCGTATCTTTGGAGGAGCTTACATCTCTCGCCCGAAATCAAACATTCTCCGCCCTGAATGTGGTTTGTGCCGGAGGTATACACCATCCGGAGTTTTGGACAAATGAAGCGGTATGTGTCCTCGACCACGAAAATGGGCCGGACTCTCTTTGCAGTTATCTCGAAGGTGTACTTGCCGCCGCCACACGAAACGATCAGCGGACTGTCGGGCGCGATGGCCTTGTTGTCCATCTCCGCGTCGCGCAGCTTCTCCCTTCTGACGGTTTTTCTCGGCACAAAATTCTTTTTTACTTTCTTTCTAAGCTTCTTTACTCGCCCTTTCATTTTTTCCTGCCTCCATTGTCGTTGACCTTCGCTTTTTCTATATCTACCTTCCGCATGCAGCTCGGGCATGTGGCAAACTTCTTCATCTTGCCCTTGTAGTCCCATACATAGTTACAGTAAGGGCACCTTACCCTGACCATTTCCACCACCAAAACTACTAATACCACTACTACTATATAAATTTTTCGTCCACCTCACAACCCTTATAAGCTTGCTCCCCAAAATTAACACGGAGGAAGCTGCGCATGCCGCTCATTCCGGAAGAAATTTCACCCAAGTTCTGCAATTTTTCCGGCGAACCGTATATTCCGTCCAGCGAGGAAAAGGAGCGGGTAAAGGCACTCATCGACGAGCTCATCTCAACCCTCAAAAAACTGTTCGCCGGCTACGACGCCCAGATCGCCCCGGTCGGTTCGACGGCAAAGGACACGTTCCTCGCGGGCGACTACGACATCGACATCTACATCTTGAGCGACAGGTACAGGGATCTGTACGAACTTGCCTCGGCGGCTTTCCCCGAGGGTCATCAGAAGCACGGCGAGCTCCTGATCTGGAACTTCAGGTACAAGGGCTGCGACGTGGATCTGGTCTTCGTCCCCCCGGACTACGAAAAGCGGGACACGATATACCACACGCAGTTCTACCTGGAGCACCTCACCGAAAGAGATCGAAACGAGGTCAGAAAGGCAAAGGCATTCTTCAAAAGTCACGGGGTGTACGGGGCCGAGGTGGGCGGCATAGTCGGCGTCGCCATAGAGGAGCTCGTCAGGAAATACCACACCCTCGAAAACATTTGCAGGCTGTTCCTCGAAAACGAACTCGAAGACCTGTGGCTGCAGGATCCCGTGCTCGACAGGCCGCGGAACCTTCTTGCATCGATAACAAAGAGCAAGTACAGGAAAATTCGAGAGGCGTGCCGAAAGTACTTGGAGACGGGCGCATTCGAGTACAAGAAATACACGCTCGAGGACTTCATCGGCGAGCACGGGGACTACAAATTCGTTAAGTGCGACAGAAAGTTTGACAGGGCCACGGACTACAACACGAGTGTGTCCGTGTGCAGATCCGTCGGAAGATTGCTAAAGAATCTCGACAGCGACATAGAGTTTGAGTGCGAGTCCTACGTCAACGATGAGGTCGTGATTGCCTTTAAAACCCAAGACGAGCTGCCGCCGAAAAAGGAAATCTGCATACCAAAGCACCTGGAACACGCGATAGAGGGTTTCGTGAAAAAGCATCCCGGCGTGGAGCTGTACGAGAAAGACGGATACATCTGCGGACTTGTCGACAGAAAAGTCCGCTTCCCCTCCGAAAAGATGGAGGAAATGATTATCGAAAAAATGGAAAAAAGAGGCTACAGCTGCTCGGTATTTTAGCTACCATATCAGGCTTTTCACACCCACGATTCTTCCCTGCTCATCCCTAACCGCTCCGTACTTTCCGGGCGAAGTGTTTGGTGCTAGTAAGTCTTCTCTATCGGATGCCTGCTTGACAAGCATGCTCACTATGTAGCACGTCTCGCCGTCTGGTTCGGGAAGGTTTTCCACCTCTCCGTACGCAATTCTGACTATGGGAATTTCCAGAATTTCTCCGATGTATTCTTCTCGGGTGCTCACTCTCGCGACCTTCCCGCTCCTCGGTATTCTCGCGATCTCATTTTCGCCTTCGAGGTCGTAAATGATCACATCGTGGGGCGTGAGGTTCACAAACCTCTTGCATTCGGGCATCGCAATCACCATGATAATTGCTGTGTGGGCATATATAAGCATTAAGCTTATTTACCTCCTCGGCTATTTTACCTATTGGTGGTCGAAATGCCGGACGCACAAAGGTGCGCAATTGCCGGGATAAAGTTTGGACGCGGTCTCGCAACAATTGAAGAGGAGCTCAGCATGTTTGAGGAGTTCAGACAGTGGGAGAGGGTTCGAACGGCCGTCTCAAATATCCGCGATACACACAAAGAACTCAGATATTGTATTGAAGACTTTCCCGAAATCGGCGAAGAAGTAAGGCAGCTAACAGCCGCCTGCGACGAGAGAGACTGGAGGGATCTTCGAAAGGCCTTTTACGATGTGATGAGAAAGGTATCAAAAACCTTGTGAGGAGGCGATCTCATGCCGAGATTTATTGAGGAATACAACTCACTTCCGGAGTGGGTTCAAGATGCGTTAGATCAAGAAGAAGTCAACGATGTTCTCAACTTTGCGGCCTGCATGTTCACAAAAGGAATCGATCACGGACAAATCGAGGAAGGTGGAAGGAAGTATCACCGGGTCGACGTGATCTTTACGTGCTACGGTGATTTCGAGTACCGCGACCTCGAAATACTTTTCGACAGGCTCAAGAGACGCGTCGAAATCGGAGGCGAAGACGTAGTGATAAGGCCGCACGTCGAAAAATACGCGTACATGCTCGACCTGTATTTGTTCAAGCCGGTAAAGTAGGTGTTTTAGAATGCCCGAAGTGCCCGAGACAGCAAGTTTTGAGGAAATGGGCTTCGCACCGAAGTCCGCGTACAAGTTTACCCAAGTCGACATACCGAAGTATGGCACCGCAACGGCGAAGATATGGATGCGGCACGATCAGTGGATGGGCAAGGCGGTGATCCACGAAAACCTGAACGTCTACAGACAGGTCACGCCCAACATGCCGAAGCTCCCGTACTGCCTCGACCCAGAAAGTCTCGAGCTGATAGACGAGCTTAAAGAGTTCAGCGGCATCGCCGTCTTCGACGTCAAACGCGACGGGTTCAATGTCCTCTTCTATCCGATATACGGAAAGGACGGAGGGCAGGTTGTAGTCCCCAAGACCCGAATGAGCGTAATTGCAAAGGGAAGAATTTTGAACGTTCTCAAGGAAATGCCCGAAGATCTGAGGGAGAAAATCGAGAAGATGGTCGCCGACGGTTACGTGCCGGTCTTCGAGGTCTGGGGCAGCAAACTCGAGGATTACAAGGTTCTGACCGGCATCACCAACAAAGAAGCGACCGAAAAGGTTGAAGGGCTCCCATACGGCCTTCACTTTGAATTAACTCACATGTTCCGCCTGGCGAAGTACTTTGAAGAATGGGACGACTACGAAGGTCTTTCGCCGGTGCAGAGGCAGAAAATTGCCAGGGAATACGGCGTGAAAACCGTCCCCCAATACGTCGTCTTGAAGGTTGACAAGGGGGAGATCAAGGAGTACGTGTACGTGGGCGACCTCCACGGCGTCAAAATACCCGAGACAAAAGATCTGAAGGATTTCATGATTCAACTGATGCACGAATTCGACAGAGTCAACGAGGAACACGGCGTGATCACCGAGGGAGCGGTCGTCCACTTCGGTCCAAACATGTGCAAGCTCAAGGCCTACGAAGTCATGAAGCACGACATACAGAGGGCGAAGGGCGTTGCATCCATAGATAGGATAGAGGCGGAGTACTCGAAAGTGGCCCTAGAAGTACCCACAATGGAAATCGCACGCAGGTACGAGGAAATAGCCGAGGAAATAGTGAAGTACATAGAGGAGGACTTCAGGCTTACCAAAGAAGGAGTCAAGCACGTGTGGAACGTCGTCAAAGACAGGGTTTCCACGGACTTAATACTCGAGACCTACGGCGGGGAGGAGATCGGAGAATATCTGAGAGCGCTTGCCGAGGGCGGGGTCGACTCGAAAGTTATTGCGTGCGTGGCGAGAAAAGTAAGAGCATGCAAACTCAGCGAAGACTTCGAGGAATGCGTCAAAGAAGTGAAATGCTTCTGACTACTCTTTCATTTCTCCGTTTGATCCACCCACACCTACGTTGACGTAGAAATCCCTCTGAATCCAAACCACCGAATGCAGTGAGGAAGAACCGGTCGAGGTTTTTTGTGCTGAGATGACGTCTCAATCCCTCTTAATCCAAACTGCTGAATGCGACATTGTATGCGTAATCCAAGGAAAATTTTATAACTGCGACATATATAAAATTTACCACGAGGTGTTCCTCATGCCGCTCACGATTAAGATAAACATAGATACCGAAAAAATTGCGGACGAGCTCGACCCGCTGTTCGAGGTTGTCGCGGACTTCGCGGTTGCGGAGGACGTGCCGGAGCTGCGAGACAAGATGATGGACAGGGTTAGTCAATTTCTAGATTACGCGATCGAGAGAAAACTGATAAGCGAAAGCGAAAAAAGAGAAATAGTCGATCTCGCGAAAAAGTGCATTGCCGAAGTCGAAAAAGCGGAAAGAGGAGAAGAAGAATTCATGATAGAGCAGCCCGCCTGTTCGGCATTTTACGGGAAAGTGTACGACACGATAGTCAGGGAGGCAATCACAAGGGCCTACCTACAAATTTGAATGAGGACGCCAAAGATGCCTGTCCCCCGAGAATTCGAGGAAGAATTTTGCAACGCATTTCGCATGGTGAAGGAGTTCCCAGATGCGGCCAGTCTGTACAAAGTTCGTCGAGTCGTTTGCAGAGATCTAGGAATTAGCAGAGAGGAGTTCGATAAGTATCTCGAAGAACTCTGGAAAGAGGGCAAGGTAATTCTCGAGTTTGGTTCGCCGATCGAAAAAATGGACTGGGATGACGAAATAAATAAGGGCGATCCATACATTCGTGTTAGGGGCATGAAGTTCTTTTACGTGAAGCCTTGGAGCATGTGTGGAGTTTGATGCGATACCTCTTGTTCGAAAAAATTATATCTCTCGGAACAGAAATACTTTAATGGTAAAGGAGGTATGGTAGTGGGCTGCCTGCTGATAGCCGTAATCGACAGAAAATTTGAAGACGTTAAAAGCTACTACGAAGACGTGTTTATTGGTGACGTGAAGTGTATCTCTAAGATCGGTGTTTGCACGCTTTTTGAGGCGGGCGAGGAAGTCGGCAACATAGTAAAAATAGATGACGAGACAACATTTCTTTCGTTAAAAACGTCTTCTAAATATGCGGCAGACGAACTGCTGCAAATTATTAGAGATTTGGATAAAAACGCTAGATTTACATTTGGCTGCGATGACTAGGAAACACCTAAGTCCGCGTACTAAACTTTTTCTTCGATGAGTTCAAGCACCTCCGGAAGTCTACATTCACCGGGTCTTAGAGCCTTTATGTGATAGAAGCACGCCGCGGGATATTCCTCTTCGTATTCTCCCGCACCAGGAACTAATTCATGAGGGTGAATCCATCCTTCGGTTATTCCGCAGCCGATTTTTTCGAACGCCTTTCCGAACTCCTCGAATTCCTTCTCCTTTTCCTCGTAACTCTCGTCGGGGGCGATCCATATGGGCCAGCACTCGCCGACGAACGTAGACTCAAAAATGCTCAGCGTCTCCATGCCGATCAAAACCGTGTTGGTCGTCACCGACGCAACGTTTTCCCTGCAGTCCTCGACGCACTCATTATAATCCACCCCGCCCTCGCCCCACTCGTAAAGGGCGGCACAGTATTCATCGCAATCGATGTTCGGCTCAAATTTCTTCCTCCTGAAGGAAATCCTGCACTTCATCACTCTATCGATTACTGGTTCGACGTACGTGACCTCGTACTTGTCCTCCGGGAAGAACTCTTTGGCTATTTTTTCACATCTTTCTTTTGCCCTTTCGAACTTTTTGCGGTAGTCTCTCCAGCTCACATGTATCACCGTGGAAGAGTTTCACAAAATATATATCGCAAAAAATAAAATAAATTACACGGTGGTGACGATGCCCAAGACCTATGTTGATTTGTTGTGGAATGTTAAAAAAGATGTTGAAGACAAATTGGAGCTCGAAGGAGCTTTTTGCGACTTCATCACCGAGCCACTCAGCTTGATCAGCGGATTGGGATGGAAGTGCAGAAAGGGAAAGGTGGGTTTTGAGATAATGAACGACCAGTGCAAATTATTCGTTCTCGATGTGCCAAATATTCCGGAGGTTCTCATGGAATTAAGAAGGGAGTCCGATCTCGACCTCTCCGTCTCCCCGTATGACGTTGAGAAGCCGCGAGGATCTTGGGTTGACGTGGAGATCAGGGTGCCCTGTGACAAAGAAACAATTTTGGAATACTTCAAGCGCCTGGACGACGTGGTTTCGAAACATAAGGA
>Ga0180301_10003001_pt1 | contig 13200 bp, 11 predicted proteins | sample GuaBasSediGuay16_FD_121797 | JGI IMG/M metagenome (GOLD analysis project Ga0180301, IMG submission 121797) | Subseafloor sediment microbial communities from Guaymas Basin, Gulf of California, Mexico - Guay16, Core 4569-2, 12-15 cm | ecosystem: Environmental > Aquatic > Marine > Hydrothermal...
GCGGAAGCCGAAGTTCGACTGGGCTGGGGCACTTAAGGATCTGCGCGATCGCTACGGTTCTGTAGAGCTCCAGCACAAGATCGCAGAGTGGAGAATCGGTGAACGATGAGGCTCTTGCTTGACCCCAACATCTTCCTTGAAGCGGGGGGTTACCATCATTGCCCTCTCAGCCCAGGAAATGGAAGGCGTTATCCAAGTGCCCAGCGGTTCGGCTTGACTTTGACGATGCTTATCAATATGCGGTTGCGGAGCGTTATGGACTTACGATCATCAGCTTCGACGGCGACTTTGATCGGACGGCAAGAGGACGCAAGACGCCGGAAGATTTGATATTTGGGTGAGGAGAACTTCGTTGAGCCCTGTGCTCGGTTGAGGGGGGCAAGTGCACGATTAAGATGATAAAATGAAGATCTGGCTACCAAAGAAACCAAAGGAATGAAGCAAAACTTTTCTTTTTGAAGGGCAAAGCCCTTCCATTGCTTTCAGCAATGTCAAAGAAACCTTTACTAAAGAAAAAAGAAATAAAGGGATGGAAGATGTGTACCAAAGCATTGAAAAAATATCTGAACGACCCGCTTTATAAAAACTCCTTCTTCATTATGCTCACTTCCATCTCAAATGCTGGCTTCGGCTTTATCTTCTGGATGCTTGCTGCTAAGCTCTACCCAAAGGAGGATGTCGGTATTGCTACTGCCCTAATCTCATCCATGGCTCTGCTCGTTCTCCTCTCTCGTTTTGGCTTAGACCAGTCCATAATAAGATTCTTCCCGGAAAGGGATAAGGGCAGTGTGTTCAGCACCTCTGCTATTATTACAACATTCTTTGCTGTTCTGTTTGGATTTATTTTCATTGCCGGCATAGACACATGGTCTCCACAACTTGATATAGCGAGGGAATACGCTCCCCTGTATCTTATATTTCTCGCAGCAAACTCCGTAATATCCCTGACCGGTGTATCCTTCATTGGCATAAGAAGAGCAGAGTATTACTTTTTTCAGAGCCTTATGGTTGGCTCCAGAGTGATTTTCCTCTTTCCCCTGGTATTTCTCGGAGCACTGGGCATATTCAGTTCTGCTGGCATATCCTTTATCATTGCCTCTATTTTTTCTGCCTTTTTTCTTTTCAGGTTCGGTATTAAACCTTCTCGTATGGATAGAGAATTTTTAAACGACTCGCTTCATTTCTCCGCTGGTAATTACATCGCTGGATTGCTGATGACCGCTCCAAATCAGATCTTACCGATAATGGTTCTTAATATTCTCGGTGCCGAAGAAACAGCCCACTACTACATAGCCTACGCAATCGCTTCCCTGCTCTTCATGATTCCCATAGCTTTCAGCACTTCGCTGTTCGTTGAGGGCAGTCATGGGGAGGCATTGAAGAAGAACACGCTAAAATCTTTATCTGCAATAGCTTCTCTCCTTGCTCCGGCAGTGATAATCTTATACCTATTTGGTGGATTTTTGCTTGGAATCATCGGGAAAAGCTATGTTGAAGGATTTGATCTGCTCAGAATCTTTGCTCTTTCGAGCCTCTTTGTCGCCATCTGCCGGGTCTATTTCTCGATAAAGAAGGTTCAGAAGGATGTTAAAGGACTGGTTTTCCTGAGTGCCTTGATTTTCGTCTTGATAACTGGATTGAGCTATGCTTTCATGCTTGAATTTGGAATAATAGGTGTTGGGTATGCGTGGATGGTTGGGTATGGGATTGGGTGCGTGTGCGTGGGAGTGATGGTGTGGAAGGAGGAGTGGGTGTGAATTTATGGTGCACAATCAATTTATGCACCCAATGGCTATCTATCTTGAAACGCAATTATACAGCTTCAAGCTTCTCACAGAAAGAAGCGCCAGACAGGTGGTTGACTAATGTTGAGAACAAGGTTGCGCTGTTGCGCTATCCTACTTTTCAAAGAAAACCATGCATGACTGGTTTAGTCTCACTAATTTATCCAAGTCTTCGTAACTTTGGCCCCCAAATCCAAATTCAGGAAGGCCAATCTTTCTGCGTAATTTATTGATTATATTTATATCTTTATAGTTATAGGGACTAGTTTCCACAAATATCGCCTTTATTTCAAAACCTTTTTGTTTTAAAATATTAAGAAGTTCTATCATATTCTTCCTAGGCATTAAATGAGGATGTAACTCTATACACAATTTCAATGGTTTATTCTCCAAAACTTTAGCTGCGCCTTTGATTATTTGATATTCATATCCCTCTACATCCATTCTAATAAATGATGGACTTTGATCAACATATTCATTCACAAATGTATCTAAAGTCATTAATGGTACTTTAACTTCATTAACTATATTACCCATTGGATTTTTTATGAAAGAACACCAATTACATTTATCATGTATATACATTTTACCCACTCCATTTTTATCTCCGATGGCAAACTGATACACAAAAATATTTTTGTATGCATTTAGCTCAACATTTTTTTTAAGCAGATCTACATTTGTAGGTATTGGTTCTATTGCATATACTTTCCCTTTATTTGCCAATTGAGCTTCCATTAGAGAATAATACCCAATATTGGCACCTATATCAATAACAATATCTTCTTCTTTAACGAATTTTTGTAAGAACTCTGTTGAAAAGTGTTCCCTCGTCTTATGTACATAAAGTTCCTTAGAAATTCCCTTATCCTTCAGATCCACATACATTAAATAATTGCTATTTACGGTTATTTGAATGTGGTCTGTCCTTATATTGCGTATTCTTACAAAGAGATAATTTAAGTTCTCTATATGCCTATTTTTTTCAACTAAAATGAAGTTGAGAAATCGCCATAAGAAATGTTTAAACCCCTTTTCTCTAATATACTTAATTCCTAGTTTAACTAAATGTTTACCTGTCATTTTCCATACACTCTCCAAACTTCAAACCCCCCGTTATCATAAATTTGTGCAGTATAAGAATCAATTCTCAATCTTTTGAAATCTTCGGTTGTCCATTGATAAACCTTTGGTCTAACATTCTCAGGAAAAAACAGCGGTGCTACCTTGTCTAGTTTAAAGAGTACCATATACCTATCCCGAAAGTCGAGAGCTTCGGCGATAGTGTTATTCCCCGCGTAGCCAAAATGGGAAGGAAGACGTTTACGGTCTATCCTTGCTCTTGTAATGGGAGAAGAATCTATCCCAAAGTTGTAGTCTTCAAATCGGTGCAATGACTGTGCTGAGTTGACAATTACGGGAATATCAAGACTTTTCGATCTTTCGAACCATTTCGTGCCTACTACATCCATCCAAGTAACCTGAGAATTTAATTTGCATGTTCTCGGAGAATTATATACACTTCCTAAACTTAGCGCAGCCATGGCTATGATTACTATTCCCGTAACTGCGGTAAATATTAACTTTTTAGGATTATTTTTGACATAGCTTGCAATAAAATCATAAATAACCAACCCGCTAAGAATTGTGCCCATAAGTAAAGGTAATCTGGCTACCCTGATCAGATTATACTCAACGAAATAGCCAAACAGCATTATGGTACCAATGAAAAGAGCCATTAAAAACTGTACGGAGTATGTAAATGTTACAGGTTCTAAATCCCGATTTTTTGATAAAATCCTCTTGAGCACATAAATAAGAGAAATACTCGAAACAAACAATAACAGAAAAACAGCTCCATATCTGTTCACAAAAAGCTCAAATGTTTGAAAGGGTGTGAGCTCAGCCTCTGCCAGTGGCTCCAGTTGTGCCATAACCAAAGGCTTGCCAATTTGGTAGAGTAGCCAATCAGCAACTCTTTTGAAGCTTTGGCAGATAGATACATATGAGAAATACCATATAAAAAACGTGATAAACATTATAAGACTTACTCCAAAGAAGTTCTTACCGATAATGCCGTATTGGCCATGCTCAGATGACCCATGGCTGAGGAAACGGGAATACAGAACATAAGCAAGTCCAAATGTGAAGAAAATAATTATGACAAAGAGTGTAGTAACTGGATGGAAGAAGGTGATTAAAAAAGCGAGTAAAAGCAATACAATGGTATTTTCCAAGCGATTGGACGAATGCAATTCCCTTTTATGATAAAAATACAGCAAACACGGTACCATGAATAGAGAAAGGATATTGGGATGAATATTTACATGAAAGAAACTGTATATTAGAGGCGAGGCAAAAGCAATTGTCAAAAGAGCCTGCCCTGAGTGCTTACCAGCGCTTTTAGCTAGGAGATACATGTTAGCGATGTATATTCCAGAAAACAAGACAAAAAATAGTGAAGTAATGTTTTCCAGCGATACTCCGGCCACCCTTACCAAGCTTGCACCTAATAGGTGTTCAATGGGATAGAAATTGCTTTCACCTACGTGCCCAGTATTTAGAATGTCTCTGATGTGCCCCAGATGCGTAGGTGTATCTCCTCGCCCATAGAAAGCATAACCTCTGAATTCAGGTAGAAGCAGAAAAATAGTGTTGGCGATGATAATTATGGAAAGTCCCGCTACCCAACAGTTAGACTTTTCTTTGGCAAAGGCTTGATGCACCAAGATACCGATACCCCCAGCAATGCTAGCTACAAGGAAGAACCAGAAATACCAAGGATAGGCATCATAAATTGAAATTTCATATCCACTTGCAGGAGGAGATTTTGCGATTACAAATAAAGCAATTAAAATAAAAGCAAAACAGATAATAGAGATTATTTTCGTAGTCCTATCGATCAATATATCCTTACGCTGCATTTTAGACGTTTTCAAGCACCTCCCTATACCTTTCCACCGCCTTCTCGAAGCTGAACTCCCTCTCCACCAGGGCACGAGCATTCTGGGCAATTCTCTCCAGATTAGGATGGTTTAAAGCTCTTATGACATTTCTGGCAATGTGCTCCGGTGAGTTATTCTCCATGATAAATCCAGTCTCGCCGTCTGTTATTACATCAGGTATCGCTCCGACAGGCGTTGCTAAAACTGGCGTGCCACATGCCATGGCTTCTAACATGATATTTGGGAGTCCCTCGGTGTATGACGGTAAAACTAATAATTTCAACTCATTCAAATAATCTGGAAGTTCATCGTGTAGAATCCATCCCGTAAGTTTTACTTTATCCCGTAAGTTCTTCTCCTTCAAATATTCCCTAACTTTATCTTGCAACGGTCCATCCCCACCTACCAGAAATCTAATCTTGTTTTTTCCTTTTAATACCTCTGGAATTGCTCTAACAAAATTCAGTGTGCCTTTTTCTTCGCTTAAACGCCCTATGTATCCAACTAAATTGTCTCTTTCATCAAGTTTCTTTTTTATTTTGAATTTATCAAAATCTAAAAAATGCTCATGAGCGATACAAATTTTGTTTTCGTATTTTTCCAACCCAAGTTTATCAATTAAATTTTCGGAATAAACTATAATCTTATCTGAAAGGGCGTAATTCAGTTCCGCAAAAATTCTCGGGATATGGCTGGAGATAAATCTCCGTATATAGGACGTTCTCTCAACATATGTGGCACATATAATTGATCCCACAGCAATTAAAACTGTTTTTTTCTTTAATAATTTCAACAATAACATGGGTAATGGGAACGTTCTAGTCCCTAAAAAAAAGATCACCACATCGATATTTTTGTATATTTTAACCAGATTATAAGATATTCTTATTTGAGTTATTACAAATTTGGAAATTCTTATTACTATTGATTCTCTCTTCGCATCACCTTTAATCCTCACTATACGTATTCTTTTGTTTTGTCTATTCGGAAACTTCCCAGTAATTATAAACAGTTCATTCGATAATGGTTCGAGTACGTCGATAAAATTCGATAAGATCGTTGGTGTTGCCCCATATATGTTCTGGTAACTTGGCGTGGTTATTACACAAATATTAAGTTTATTTGATTCATTTAAATATTTCATACCACCACCTACACCTTTATTGCTGTTACCTGGAATATCAATATTATCAATAACATATATAATACCACAGATTTAGTACTTCTTTTATACATTCATCAGAAGAGTTACGTTTTGGTTCTTTCAACCCTTTAAACCAAGAGATAATTTCCCTTATCCTTTCAAAATAAGCTTCATTTATTCTGTCATTTTTCGACAATCCAAAATAAGCAATCGGAATCATAGAATAAACTATATGTGTCCAAGGTATCATGTTCTTTCGCATCAGCTTAATCGATGGAACCTTATGACCTAGCGCCAATATTTTTGCAGCACTCCTTAAATTCTGATAGATAGTATTAGGTGATAGCCCACGATAATACTTCTTCCTTATGTATGGATGATTTAAATACTTTTCTTGAAACTCAATATATGAATTGAAGGTTATTCCCATATCCTTTTCTATAATATATCTGAAAATCCTATCAATAATCTCAGCAACGTCGAACCAGAACTCAACAACGTCTTTTGAATATATCTCTTTTGGATTTAACTTATATTCTGTTGCTTTTACAGTTAGAGGTAAAAAATTTGGTATTTGCCTATCTAATGCTTTGAAATGCTTTGGAAATATTTCCTGAAATGTCTCATTTCTGACTTTGTAAGAATAATGATACCTTTTAGCTAAAATCAATAAAGCATCCTGGCAAGCTAATATAATCTTATTAGTCCAGAAAAAAAGATTTTGTTCGGCTTCTTTGGATGGATATTTATTAAGATAATCTATAGAAAAATATTGTAGTGACTCTATCATCCTATTAAGCATCAATCTGATACCTTCCCACATAGGGATATCTTCAGCTTTGAAATTTGGTAACCTCTCTAAAAAGTTCTCACCGTAAATAACTTTTGAACCATATTTTAATTCGTAATTCTCAATTGTGGGCAATATCTTATTCCATAAGCGGGTTGTGATACAAAATTTCAACTCAGGCTCTATAGTTGCAATCTCGACTTTCAACCCTAATTTTTTTGTTAGGTTCTCCGAGAGTTTTTTAACTTTCTGCCTCTTTATCGATCTATTTGGTATGACAATGACCTCATAATCGCTGAGAAATATAACTAAATCGTTATCAAATTTAACACTAACTTCATCTCTTCCAAAACTTCCTTTTAAAAATATCGATTTCGGTTGTAGTTCTCTTATAATTTCCTCTTTAATAACCTCCACAACTTCCCTAATTTTCTCTTTTGCTCTAGCATCCATCAACTTTTCTTCATTCATTGGTATCAATCTCCTTCCAAATAACTTCACCATCCATATATTGCGGTACTTTCAAATTAAATAAGTGCAAAATTGATGGCGTTATATCTTCAAGCTTTATGTATGGTTTACTCGTAGTTTTTTTGTTAGAGATAAAAACACCGTCCATATCAGGATAATCTGGCAAAAATCCATGAAAAGAGGTATACTTAGCTACATCACTCCACTCTTTACCCATCATAAAAATATTACCTTGCTTAAAAACATAGGGGGAGTCAAGATAAAAAACAAGATCCCCGTACCTATTATCCGGCATGTTTACATGATATTGCTTCAAAATATCTTCAGTTAATATAAATCCTTTATCCTCTAAAGCGGACAAAGCTTTAATGACTTCTTCTCTCTCTTTGCGATTCCTAAACCAGAATCTTAGGTAATTTGAATCAACAAAATGGATATAGTTTTCAAGAGGATAATTTTTAGACATAAAAAGGGAGTAAGGGTTTATTCTCTCCCTAATTTCCATATGACCATGATCTGAAAATAGGAAAAAGCAGAAATCATCAAATTGCTTCTCATACAGTTTATATATTTTCTCCAGAAATAAATCGATCTCTTTCAATTTTTCTTTAACCTCGGGAGAATCCTGACCATATCTGTGAGATAGAGGGTCAATATCTCCGACGAATAGATACGTCCAAGTTGCTATCTTCTTAAATTCGTAGTTTTTTATTAATTCAAACGATCTATCAAGCGAACTTTTTGAAAATCCGACAATTTCGTAGTCTATATTGTTATTCCGTAGCAATTCAAAAATAGTTGGGTATTTTTCTATATAATTAGATTGATCCCAAAATTTTTTCTCTATTACATCAAAGCAATGCCAATACTTTATGGGTATATACCATAGAAACGGCAATTTAAATGCAGACATATATTTATGTCCGTAAAAGAATTTTGTAATCCTATAACATGTATATTTTATATAAATATTATTGAGTAAATGCGAACCTAAACTTTTCAACCATCTAAAAGGCGAAGTGTTTGGGGAATATTTCCAAAGAAACCACATTAAATGTTTATTTGGATAAACACCGGTATACATTGAAGCATGACATGTATTAGAATATCCAAGTTCAGTCCTTATTCGTCTCTTATTTAAAGTATTTAAAAAAGGCATATATTCAATGCTTTCAGGTTTTAATCCATCTATAAATACCGTTAAAACTTTCATCTCATCAACTCCATCTTCTCCCTCAAAAATTTTGCCGCCACCTCATTCCCTAATCTTGCACAATCCGTATCTCCTCTTCCCTTTAACTTTCCAACTATAAACCCTGCTGCAAAGGCATCTCCTGCACCTGTTGTATCTAAAGCATTCAATTTTTCGGTTCCAACATCCATATACCTATCTCCTTTTGGTACAATGCATCCGCTTTTACCCATTGTTATTACTGCTGTATCTACCATTCCACTTAGTACTTTTGAGAACTCTTCTAGTTTATTTTTCCCAGTCATAGTTTTTGCTTCTTCTACATTCAAAATCAAAACATCAACGAAATCATGGATTATCTCTTTAAAGTGTTTTTTGATTAAGTTAGGTGCGCCTGGATTAAAGTATATTTTACAATTTTGCTTGTGGCACTCTTCAATAGCAAATAAAATGCTCTCTACATTTCTTCTTGATAATAGGGAATATCCTGAGAAATATACTATCTTTGAATCGGTTATTTCACCGATACAACTTCTAACCTCGTCCCTCTTCAAATGATCGTTTGCTCCTCTACTTGCAACCATCGTTCTCTCTCCTTTATCATAAACCATTGAAATGCACAGTCCCGTAGGATTTTCCCTATCCACAAATGTTAGATCTTTCACTCCATTTATCTCCAAGTTTTGTTTGAAATATTTTCCAAAAACATCATCCCCTATCTTTCCAACAAATTTAGACTTCTCACCAAGCTTTGCAATTTGCACCGCTACATTTGCGGTTCCTCCGCACTGCGTTATTATTTTCCTGTGATGCGTTTCTCCTAGTTTTGTACCATGCACGGGAACTATTACGTCAATAAACGCATCTCCAATCACGGTTACGCTCATACTTTCACCAACTTCGTGAATCTTCTATAATTTTTCTCAAAGTCGTTATAATGGTTTTCAAATCTCATCTCAAATATATACGGTCCTTTAAAATTATTTTTTAGTTCCGCTAAAAACGAAAAATCTATCTTTCCCTCTCCTATGGACATGTGGTCTTTTCTTCCGTTGTAATCATGAACATGCACATTAGATATCAAATCGTGTTCGGATTTTATGAAGTTCTTGAGAGAACCATATTTCTCATAAGGCATGCCTTTTTTGATAATAAAAGGTAAAGGAGTAAAATCCATTACTTTAAACACCAACTCCTTTATCGGATAAGAACTTAGAGGAGGAACATTTCTGATATGAGCATGACCAATGTCCAAAGTTATTTTAAGCCATTTTGAATTTATTTCTTTTACCACACTTATGATATCCTTTAAATCTGACAAAAAGTCGGCATTCTCGATAGTTAATAATATCGAATTGTCTTTTGCCAGCTCTGTAAGCTCTTTTATAACCTTTTTCCACTCCTCGATTTGCTGCTCGTGTGTTAATCCATAAGCAAACCCTCTTGCATGCATTACACAATAATTCATTTCCAGTTCAGATGCTTTTTTTATCGCACCTTTAAGCTGATTTATCGACTCCTTCTTAATTCTTGGATTTGGACTTATTGGATTCAGATAAACAAAGGGTAGATGTGCGCCCGTGACTTCAAAATTATCTAAAAAATCGGCGATTTTATCATTTAATTCCCATGCCCATGAGGATGGTCGCTCTTCTTCCTTTTCAAGGCGAATCTCCACGGCATTCAAATCAAAATCGCTCGAGAGTTTTAAGTATAGCCCCATAGCTTCTTTTAATTCCAATCCGTTAAATGATCCTAAAGATGTCCCGATTAGCATATTTGCCCATCTCTTTTTACTACTGAACTATATATTCCTTCTATTTTGTTTACAATCACTTCCCAATCATATTCACTGATTTTTTCCCTGCAATTTCTTCTAAACCTTTCTCTTAACTCGTCATCTGTTAGAATCCTAAATAATGCATTTTCCAGTTCTTTCTCAGTATATCTAACAACAAACACCACTTCATTATCAATTCCCTCAATAAAATCTCCTTTATCTGTTGTTATTATAGGAACCCCACATGCCATCGCCTCTAAAAAAGTTAGGGGAAAACCATAAAACGAAGGTGTTACAAAAACATCAGCATCAACATATGCAGATAATTTATCTTTACCAGAGATAAAACCTGTAAATATGATTTTATCATTAATTTTTAAATGATCGATTAATTCTTTCAAATTAGATAGATACCCATCATCAGGACCCACAATAACTAATTTTAAGTCGTCTAATTTCCTTGATATTCCTGCAAAAGCCCTAAAAAGCAAGTCTAATCCTTTGCTTTTGTCTATTCTACCGAGATATAAGACAATTTTCCCATCAACCCCATATTTTCTTCTAAATTCTCCTCTTCTTGGCAGGCTTTTATATCCAGCTAGATCAATCCCATTGGGCACTACCTCGATATTTTCAGCTTCTACTTCCATCTCCGTACATTTTTTAGCTTCAGTCTCATTAAGAGCCAATATTTTCTCAGCACCTTTTAGGATTCTACAACCAAAAACTATGTCAAACCATTTCTTTAGCCTTTGCTTACTAACATCCGAAGTTATTGAGCCATGTGGTTGTAAAACATAAGGAACTCCATACTTTTTTGCATAATGAGACACAACAATGCTTTGAAACGTTCTAAAATCATGGATGTGTATGATATCGAAATTTCTTATTTCTTTTTTTATCGAAAGAATCATGGTGAGAGATATAAACAAACGATGAGTCCATGCTAAGGAATTGCTAATATTTTTAAAATAGTAAATTTCTACTTTGTCCATGTTACTAAAATTGTCTTTAATTCTTGAATCTTTATTTGCATCCGTGGTATATATGGTTACTTCGTGCCCTCTTTCTGCCAATCTTTTAGATATTTCATGTACTACTCCAACTATACCACCATAAGCCACCGCCGGATAAAAAACCGGGGTTACTTGGAGGATTTTCATTTCCCTCTCCTCACATACTTCAAAAATATATTTGCCGACTTAACCATCACCTTCAACTCATGTAATCCATTCCTCCTCAAAATATTCTTCATCGCTATCGGTATGTAAGAAGGATTTAAATAATATTCCTTTAATGCCCTATCTACATAATTCTCTATATCCTCTTTCGTGAACTCTGGATAGGAAATAATGCATTTCTGGAATCCTTCTTCATCTAAAGACTCCTCAAGATCTTCCACCAGCAAAAACCCATTCTCTTTCACGTAGTCGTAAAACTCAGTTCCCGGGATCGGCGTTGCTACTGCAACCTGCAGCAGATCGGGTTTTATTTCTTTAATAAACCTTATCATCTGCTCTGCTGTCTCCTTCGTTTCTCCGGGAAAACCTATTACAAAATCCGCTAGTATCTTTAATCCAGCTTTTTTAGCGTTTTTTGTAAATTCTCTCAGCTGATTTACTGTTATACCTTTTTTTATGTTCTTTAATATCTCATCGCTTCCAGACTCATAGCCTACATCCAGCAAACGACAGCCGGCTTCTTTCATCGCTTTCATCCTTTCATAATCCAAATCAGCCCTGCTCTGGCAACCCCAGCTTATGTCTATTCTTCTTCTCTTTATCTCCTCACAAAATTGCTTCACTCTCTTTTTGTTGATTGTAAAAGTATCATCCTCAATAAAAATTTCTTTTACTTCCGGGAGTTCATTCGTAACAAATTCAAATTCATCTGCAACATTCTGAACACTTCTAACTCTATATTTCCTACCCATAAGGGTTTTTGGCCATGAGCAGAAGGTGCATCTGTTTGGACAGCCTCTACCCGTGAATATCTGAACCATTGGGTACAGAGCATGATTTAGGAAATAATCTTTAATGTTGAGATGATCCTTATACACTCTTGAAACAAAAGGAATTCTATCGAGTTCTTCAGAGCTCGTAAAGTCTCTATCTGGGTTATGTATTACTCTTCCATTTTTTCTATGTGAAATTCCTCTAATATTTGTAAAATCGCTGTTTTTATCAATTGTCTCAGCAATATCGCTTAAAGTAAAATCATATTCAAAACGTGCTACAATGTCTATTCCATTATTCAATATCTTTTCTGGGAACTGAGAGGCTGGAGGGCCTACTATCACAGATATAGCTCCAGTATTCTCCTTTACTAGCGTCGCCACTTCAATATCGTTCTGTAAGCTTGAAAAATTGCTATCTAGAACAACTAAATCAGGCTTGAATTTTCTGGCATCTTCCAATACTTTGTTTTTATCCCATCTCCATGCAACTGCATCTACTAATCTAATTTCATGCCCAATTTTTTCTAACACACCTGCTGCATAAGCAAGCCAAATTGGGTAATACAAAGTTCCTCCTCTTGCAGTTACTCCCTGCCACCGCCCGCATCGAACAAAGTTCTCGATATACGGTGGATTTAACAGATATATCCTCATGCACATCCCCCCACTGTAAGCAGCATGTCCTCCAGCTTTCTTACAATCTTCTCCCAGTTGTAGTTCTCCACGACAAATTTCCTTCCGATTTTTCCCATTTCTCGCCTCAATTTATCGTTTTTATACAACTCCATTATTTTTTCTTTATATTCCCTATAGTTAGCTACATACATCACCTTATCACCGGCAATAGCTCTAACTCCCGGTAAATCAGTTGAAAGCACTGGCTTCTCACATGCCATATACTCAAACAACTTCAAAGGCAAAGCATTTTCTGATATGGCACCTCTCTTAAACGGAATCAAACAGATATCCGTTGCGGATATATATTTTGGCACCTGCGAATAAGGAACCATTCCTGTGAATGTTACCCTATCATATACTCCATAATTTTTGGCTAACTCCATATTCTCCTTGAATTGCCCCTCTTTTCCCACTACTACCATCTTTATTCGTTTGTTCAAATCTCGTAATGCTCGGAAA
>Ga0180301_10003002_pt1 | contig 13200 bp, 14 predicted proteins | sample GuaBasSediGuay16_FD_121797 | JGI IMG/M metagenome (GOLD analysis project Ga0180301, IMG submission 121797) | Subseafloor sediment microbial communities from Guaymas Basin, Gulf of California, Mexico - Guay16, Core 4569-2, 12-15 cm | ecosystem: Environmental > Aquatic > Marine > Hydrothermal...
CTCGGTATACTGAGTATTTCGTAGTAGTCTCGTTTTTCATTCATATCTGCTGCTATCTTCTCGATTTCATATTCCCAGGGCAGGCCGTGGTTTATTGAGGCACAGATCAACAAGATCAGAAATTTTAGCCGTACCTGCGCACATTACCGTGTCGGCCCCGCCCCAGTAGATTTTTATTATTCCGTCCTCCTCTGGAACGGCGCCGCAGCAAAAAACCACGTTTTGAACATACCCTGTCACCTCCCACGGGTCTTCAGGCTGAAGGATCCAATCGTCGGCAACCCCCAGGACCCGGGAGGGGTCACAAAGATCTAGAAGGGCGACTCCCAGCCGGTACACGGCGCCGCCCATGGTCTCGAATACACCGTGGTAGATAACAAGCCATCCCTTATCCGTTTTTATTGGCGTTGCCCCAGGTCCTATCTTCATCCCATCCCAATGATACGGCTCCGGTCTGACGATAACCCTTGAATCGCCCCAGTGAAGCAAGTCCAGCGAATAGGAGATCCAGATGGACCAGGGCATATGCTCCGTATGGGGGCGATCGAGGCGGGCATATCGGCCGTTAATCTTCTCGGGAAAAATGACCACATTTCGATGATCAGCCTGCGTGATAAAGCCGAGGCGCACAGCGCTTTTGAAATCACCGGTTTCTGCCAGACAGATCCGAACTCCGTACCGTGAATAGGCGCTATAGGTAATCAGATATGCGCCTTCCAGATTGCAGATACGCGGATCTTCCACGCCGAACTCCTCGTAGGCCGCAAACACGCCCTCTTTATATGGCGTCATGAAAGGCTCGGGTCTCACCGTGAATCGAAATCCGTCACCGCTCTCAGCAATCCCGATAATGGATCTCCCGTTCCTGAGATGGGACCTGAACAGCATGATGTACCGGCCCTTGTATTTCACCACACCGGCGTTGTGGACCGTTTCCACAGGATAGGGCACGTCATCCTTGGTGAGGATGGGATTGTTCAGGTACCGCTCAACCAAATACTTCATGGTCTTACTCCCACCTCTCGTACAACGGATATGTTAATCTCTATGATGACTGACTTATCCAGTAACTGACTTTACGAGTTTAGCGATTTCATCATTATCATAAGCAAGCGCTCTCACCATTGGTTTAACCTTGGGGGATAACCGTTTGTATCCCCATCGACATCGAGCTAATGCTTTTTCCGGTCCTTCCCGCTCGAAATAAAGCGGTAGATTCACCTCAAAAAAAGACAACCCATCAGCATCACGTATCAGGTCAGAACGGGGATCGCCTCCGGTCTCATGATGGCAAACGAGCTGATATACTTCTTCTATCAAATCCCTTTCTATACCGAGATCCTCCATGATGTCTTTAAGGATCTGTGCGCTGTTTTCAGCATGGGCCTCCTTGAAATCGTCAAAATCATCGCTTTCACCCTGCATCACTTTCCGGTCATCCATAGCACGCTCAATGTCGTGTCCAAGGGCTGCAATCTGCAATGCTTCATCGGCATCCGGTTTTAGTTTCAACAGCCATTTCAGTGTATTCTGAGCGTGCACAGGATCTTCAGGTACTTCTGATCCTGAAACAACTCTCCTTATCTCTTCTTTTAAGAGGTCTATGTTACTCATTGGTTTTGCAGACGTATACCCTTCTTATGGTTTCAGCATTCATAAGGAATGCGATAACAACAAGCGTCCACAAAACCTGATTAAGCAAGGCGCCAAGAAATATCAAAAAGATCCTGATATCCCGTCCAATGCGAACATGCCACTTTGGATGGCTAATCATGAGCGCGTCATATTTATCCGCTGTATAGCTGACCATAAATGAGCCGAGAATTGCCATGAATCCTGCAACAACCGATGCAAGCTGCGTATCAGTCATGTAGGCATGCCAGGTAAGGCCAAAGAGCAGAAACCCATCGGCATACCGGTCAAGAACGGCATCAAACCACTTTCCGTAAGCGCTTTCCTGAAACTTGAGCCGGGCTATCTCGCCGTCACAACCGTCAAGAACGGAGGCAAACTGGGCGATTATTCCTCCAAACAGGAGCGTTACATAACCCTCGCCAAGGAAGAGACCAGTGGCAAAGATGCAAAGCAAAAAGGATATGAACGATATCTGGTTAGGCGTAATGGGGAACCGAGCCAGATATCGAGACAACCTGGTGGACAAAAGCCTGTTGAGGTATCTTGAAATAGGACCGTCACTCTGTTTGCCGCGAAGTTGGCTCAATAGGACTCCTTCTGCCTTCTTAAGGGCAACCGGGTTGTCCACATCAATCCAGAACTTCTGCCCTATATCAAAGACCTTTACGCTCCCGTTCTCAGAGAGACGCCTGATGCCGCCGGTCAAGGTGGAGTCGTCATGCTTTGAAATGCTTTGCTCAATTCCCTCAAAGATTGTTGGCGTGCACAGAAACAAGCCTGTATCCAATGCATCAAATCTCTTGAGATTCTTTCCAATGCTTTTAACCTTGCCATCATGGATCAGCACCTTTGTGGCATCACGTATATCAGTGATCGCAGTATCAACATTTCTGTCAACGGCAACAATGATATCGCCATCGGAAAGCCGATTTTGGAGCAGGTCCTTGAGCAGTTTTGGATCAGCCAGGTGATCCCCCATCATAAGAAGGAAAGACTCATTCAAATGGGCCTTCGCCTTGAGTGCAGAAAGACCGTTTCCCCCTTTATCCCACTCATTGTTATGAATATGGTTGATGGGGATCTGGCATCGCTCTGTCAACTGGTCTAAAAATTGGGAAACCTCGGCTTCTTTGTGCCCAGTGACAACGTAAAACTCCTCTACCCCTGCACAGACAGCGGTACGGATCACCCGTTCGATGAGCGGTATCCCGAGGACAGGAGCAAGTGGCTTGCAATTATATCGGGGCTGAAGTCTTGTTCCTTTTCCTGCTGATAGAATCAGACACTTCATTCAAATTCATCCTCTCCATCGCAATAAAGTTTTCTACCATTTGAAACGCCTCATCATCAGTAAACTGACGAGGCGGATGTTTGCAGAAATAGGCAGACGGCGCCTCAAGAACGCCACCAATGCCACGGTCAAGGGCAAGCTTGGCACACCGAATAGAGTCAATAGCCACGCCTGCTGAGTTGGGAGAGTCCTCCACGGACAGACGAAGCTCCAGATCCATGGGCACGTCGCCAAAGAGTTTTCCTTCCATTCGAATGAAACACACCTTGTTGTCTTTCTGCCACGGCACATAGTCACTCGGACCAATATGGATATTATCCTTTTCCAATCGTCGAGCGGTCACCGACTGAACTGCTTCTGTCTTTGATTTTTTCTTTGACTTCAACCGATGGCGGTTGAGCATATTCAAAAAATCCGTGTTGCCGCCCGTGTTCAACTGGTACGTACGCTCCAGTTTGATACCGCGCTTTTTAAACAGATCGGTCAAGATGCGATGTGTTATCGTGGCACCGAGCTGGGACTTGATATCATCACCGATCAGGGGGATATTTCTCTCCTTGAATCGCCTTGCCCACATAGGACTGCTGGCAATAAAGACAGGCATATTGTTTATGAAAGCGACACCTGCCTGGAGCGCACAGTCTGCATAGAACTGGGTAGCCTCTTCGGAACCCACGGGCATGTAGTTCAGTAAGATCTCGGCTCCTGATTCTTGGAGGACTTTTATCACATCTTTTCTTGATGGTTCCGGTTCATCTGCTGACACAAACGTATATGGTGCCCCATAGTCTTTCATGTGCTCTGAAACGCCATCCATGATCCTGCCCATCTGGACAATCACGCTGGATGAAGGGAGATCAGGGCAAAAGACGGTTGTGCAGTTTGGTGCTGAAAAGACGGCCTCGTTGACATCCTTTCCGACCTTACGTTTATCGATATCAAAAGCGGCCACCACTTCTATATCGGCGGGCGTATATCCCCCGATTTCCCAATGCATCAAGCCAATGGCATTCCCTGGGTCTTTATCCCTGTAATAATGTGTCCCCTGGATCAAGGAGCTGGCGCAATTCCCCACACCGGCGATGGCGATCTTTATTGTGTCTTTCATGATTCGATTACCTCCTTTCTAGACAAAATCCCTATAACTACTAAATTCCCAGTAAAATCTTGAACAACACATTATGCTGCACAAAAAGCCTTCCTTCTGCCTGCCCACCATGGGCTTGCCCTCTCCCAACCCGGTAGGAAACGGCTCACTACGCCCAAAGCGTTAGCAAGCAAGGATGACAAATTCCAAACCCGTTATCCGCGTGCTTATACACAGGACTTCCTGACGGATTATGACAAAATATTTCCATCCGATGCCAGTTGACCCGCTTTTTCACCTGTGAACATCACGGGAATAGTTTGCAATTCCATAAAATCATTGTTTTCGTGAAATACCTTTTGAGCTTCAGGATAGATCCGGCGTAAGCCACTCGTATGAATGAACACCCGGGAAGCCGCATGGCTTCTACCTCTCACTGTCTTCAAAACCTCCCGTGCTGAATCTTCATCGAGATCGCCCATTAACTTCAGATGAAGGTTGCCATCATTGTTGTGAACAAGGATCTGAAAATCTTTGGACATCTTAGAGCTCCTCGATTCCTCGATTATTAAAAGGCAATCTTCTCATCGCCGTGACACAAGATCATGCTTATCGGGATTGCTGATTTGCTCAAAACTGAAAACTCAGGCAATCGCCTGAAGCTTTGGTGTTTCCATCAATGATTCAAACAAATAAACGTCTTGGAAATTCTACAACTTATTGAAATTAAAGAGGTTATTTTGAGACTGTTCCATATTGTCTCACACATGTTCTTCCTCTATCCTTTTAATATGATTCTTTCAAACTTATGCGCCGGCAAGGTCCAAGAGCACCTTTTTATCAACGGTCGCACCACATATCACCCTGTCCGCCGCACCGTAGTATATATAATAGGTGTCTTCGATCTCGCAGATCCCTGTGGCAAAGACCACTTCCTTGACCTCGCCGTGAAGCTCGTAGTCTTCTTCAGGCTCGAGGATCGGCTCCGGATGCCTGCTCAGGATACGAGAGGGATCTTCTAGATCGAACAGGGCAACCCCCAGCCTATAGACAGATTCCTCATCCACCCCGTGAAAAATAAGTAACCAGCCCTTTTCGGTCTTTACAGGTGGGCTTGCTGATCCGATTCCCACGCCGTCCCACCTGCCTTTAACGGGCTCCATGATCTTTTTGGAGTCGTGCCAGTCAACAAGGTCATCTGAAAAGGCAATCCAGATGCTGCGGGGAGGGGATATGGGCCTGTGAAACATCACGTACTTGCCGTTAACCTTTTCCGGGAAAAGAACGGCATCCTTATTATTCAGTTCCGGCAACACGACACCGTATCTTTCCCACTGGAGAAAGTTACGGGTCGAGGCTGTGGATACCCTGGGTCCTTGGGCGGAATAACTCGTATATGTCATATAGAACTGATCGTCCAGAAGGACAAGCCGAGGATCTTCACAGCCCTTGCTCTCAAGGATGCCTCTGGGTGTGAACACTGGCTTGTTCAGTCTGAAGAACTCGAAACCATTCGAGCTCATGGCATAGCCAATCCTGGATATATTATCATCTCCTACGGCCCTGTAAAGCAAATGAACAATGCCGTTGTGATAAATGGCAGCAGGATTGAAGACAAGCTTGCTCTCCCACGGGTTTTCTCTTTTGGGCTTCAGGATGGGATTATTCAAGAATCTCTTCAGCATAACCCAATCTTTCTATCATATATAGCCAAGCAGACTGAAGGAAACAAAATCGGGTTGTCCTCATAATCCTCAAATGGACCTATGGGAAAGTCGAAACCATGGTTCATGTGCTATCTGGGCCTCCCGAGTTCTACGAAAAAGTCGATAAAGAGCCTTGCAATGACTTCAGGGGAGTTTCTTTCAACAAATCCGTTTGCTGCATCGAGGACGATCTTACGCATCTCCTCGTCCCGAAAGAATTGCAGCAGCATCTTGTTCAGTTCTGAAACATCACTATAATGCAAGAGTTCATCCTGTAGCGGCCTGAAATAGTCCGACCTTTTAGGGACAAAGATAGGGCATCCCGCCCCGAGGGCTTGAAACGCAGTGGAGGATACAACCCCCAAGTAACTGCTCTCAAACTTGTGCAAGACGAGGCAGTCTGAGGCAAAAAGATAGTCATCAAAGCGCTCCTTTGTAAGTATTTTCTCCTCTCTGATGATCATCCATGGGGGCGGTTCTTCTTTTTCAACCATCTGGTAGCCGGGAGGGATCACATAGAGCAAGACAGCCTCCTCTTTAAGATCCTCCTGTAAGTCGCGCAGAAATGGCTCATAACTCCTATGACAGAAGACGTAAACAATCCTTTTATCCAGGGGAAGGTTCAGCCTTTTTCTGGCTTCCGTCTTTTCTCCTTGCCTGGTTCCATAGCAAGGGAAAGGGATGAGCTTGGCATGGGGATAGACATCATTCAGAAACCCCTGCCGCTCGTCAAAGTAGACCACCCCATCCCAATCAAACTGGTAGAACCATGGCTCTTCAGGCAGGGTATTTTCATGGACCACATGAATCGTCCTGGCACGATGTTTGATCACGGGAAAGACCTTGGAAAGGCTCTCAACAGGCAACATCCTCAGGTCCTGAACCACGAGCACGTCAAAGTTCGACCTGAGGATGGGCCGGGGGTCCAGAAAGTCTGTCTTTTGAGTACCGAAACATCTCGTCACGTAATCCTCATCCTCCCCGGTGAAGCCTTCTCCATGGAAGTCGCTTTTAATATGGGAGAATACGGTCACTTCGTGCCCCTGTTCCCTCCAGGCCCTTCCCAAAGGCTCTGCGTGGACTGCCACCCCTGAATCGGTATTCCAGGCTGTCATCATGGCGATATGCATCTCTGCACCTCCTCGACATTGTGAAGGGTTTCTCTTATGGTCTCTGGGAGGCCTGGTAGGGGTTCTACCCTCGGCCTCTTTGAAGAAACAAGATTAAAGGCCTCCTCATATCCCATCCCGGCACTACAGAGATACCCCATTAAAATCGAGGCCGATCTTCCCACGCCATAGTGACACGCCACAAGGACCTTTTCCGAGCCGATGTGCTGTCGAATTACCTGGATGGCCTCTCGCATCTTTTCAGCTGGGATGGGTGCGCCATCCTTGAGGGGTATCTTGTGGTATGCCACCCCTTTACGGTGGTTCATCGCAACCACCTTACGTGGATTCACATCGACTTCTTCAGCAACGTTGAGAATGAAGCCTATCTCGTTTTGAGGTCTCTTCAAATCCTCCAAATCTCCGATCGCCAATCTTTCCCATATGAAGGTCATGCGCTTTGCTCCTATCTAGTTGTGGCAGTTTCCCTCCCTCAAGGATTGCCTTTGCCAGCACCAGGTGTTTTTGTGCCTGGCTGTAAAAGGAATATCTCTGGCTATAAGCGCGATTCTGCTTGTCCATTTTCTCCCGCAAACCGGGCTCTCGTACTATCTGGACTATCATCCCTGACAGTTCGGTCAGGCTCTCCGCCGCAGGCAGGCCGGAGAGCCTCAAGGTCTCGCCAATGCCCTCCCAATCCCTTCCGACAACGATCGTGCCGCTGCCCTGGGCATGGGCCATTCTCCCCGATTGGGTGGCGTTGTTACACCAGAAAACAGCGAAGTCCAAGGCTCTGAAGGCCATCGGGAATATACTCTCAGGGATATAATGTTCAAGGAAAAAGTTCTGTTTTCCGTCGTGATGGGCCTTTAACGCCTCACGTATGGGAGCAAATGCACTGAGCTTTTTATCCTTTCTCCTCTGGATTATGCCCGCAAAAAAGGTGATCACACGCAGGCCGGGGAGTCGTTCCTGAACGAGACGGCCGACCTCATAAAGCTGCAGGGGATCCTTGTCGGCTGTAATGAAACCGAAGTTTCCCAGCAAGATGCTTTCCTCTGACTGTAGATCTCTCTCTACCTTGGCCAACTCTCTCTTTTGAAAGAGCGGCATTTCAGCTTCATTAAGCAGATAGGAGAAAAGCCTTTTTCTCGCTTCTGCCCGGCCCACTTTTGGATAGAGGTGAACACCGTGTCTCAGAACGGCGACCTTGTCTCCGTGTCCAGGAAAGGCCTTCAGTACCGCTCTATGAGCTCCATCGGTAAAAACGCTCAGGCCATCCAGAAAAGGCAGGGCCTTGCTGAGCAGGTCTACCTCTCTTTTGGCCATGCCCGAAGGTGTTTCTTCCGACTGAAAATGGATGGTGTGGAAGCTGGCAACTACCTTGTTTCCCCTTCTCTTTGCCTCCTCCAGGAGGCTCAAGAAATGATCGTTGCTGTTTCCCCACATCCCAAATGCATGCTGAAACCAGAGAAGGCCTTTCTCGCAATAGGTCGGAAGTGTGGGATGGGGGAGCGAAAGGCAGTAGTCCACCTTTCCCTTTGTTGCATGATTCATGACTTCGCCCGATGCGGAAAATTCATCCAGCTTGAAAGAGATAACCCTCCATTGGCTTGGTGATACATGTTCCAGATTATATCTCATGTACGTGCCTATGCCGCATATAATAGGAGGGAACGTGCTAACAAAGGTAATCATATCCATCACCTCCTTGACGAAATGTTAGCCCATTGACTGACGCCATGCCTTCACCTCCTTTGTTGGAGAGGGCTCGAGTATTTGTTCTGCAAGCGCTGCATTGCTTTTCACCTGGGCCTCCAGAGGAGTTCCTACGAGCCTTTGATCAATGGAATCAAGATGGGCCAGGGATTGCGTGGATCCCCTTGCCATTTCCCTGGTTCGCTCTTCTCGCAAGGCCTCAAACAAATCAATGTAATATTGTGCTATGACCTCGGCCGAGTTTCCTTTCAAGAACTCTTCCGCTGCGATCTGAGTTTTCCGGTATCTCGCTCCTTTCGTCAAGATCTCCCATAGGCCGGCCTTAAAGTCTTGAGCCCCCGAGTAAGTCATTACGACATCCTTTACAGTCTCGAAGAAATTGCTTTTCGAGGCGAGAATGGGGCAGCCTGATCCCAGGCACTGGTACGCGGTGCTCGAGACTACGACGCCGTCACAGGGGGATCGGTGAATGATCAAAACGTCGGAGGCGTGCAGGTAATCATATAGGCGCTCCAGGCACGGGGATTCCTGCCGAATCTCCACCTGGAGTCCATCTCCGCCGCTCATTAACTCGGTATCTTTCTGTGAGATCACAAGGAGGAGGCAGGGAAGATGGGCTGCAACCTCCTTAATACATGGTAAAAGGGGAAGATACTCTCTGAGCCTCTGACCGAAGATCAAGACAATCTTTTTTCTATTTGGAAGGCCTAACTTCGCCCTCGCAGCGGTTTTATCGCCTCTCTGTAACGGCACGCAGGGAAAAGGTATGATGGATATCTTTTCTTCGGGATGGTATCTCTTCAGGAAATCCTCGTAGCGTGTATCAAAGCAGACAATCCTGTCCCAGTCAAACTGATAGAATGAAGGGTTGTCCGAGGGCACCCCATCATGGATGACAGTGAGCGTGCTCGCCTTCCTCTGGATATGGTGAAAGATCTTACCCAGGCCGTCTTTCGGCAACATGCCCAGATCCTGCGCCACAAACACCTCATAATCGGCTTCCAGAATCGGGCGGGGATCAAAATAAAGCCTCTCGCTCGAAGGCGTAGTAAAGCATCTTGTAACGTAGGCTTCATCCTTGTTAACGATTGCTGTTCCGTGAAAGTCGAAAGGGAAAAAAGAAAAGACCTTGAGAACGTGTCCCATCTCGACCCATGCCCTTCCTATTAATTCAGCATGTACCGAGACTCCTGAATCCTCATTCCATGCTGACATCATGGCGATTTTCATGCAATCACTCCCTTTTCGAAAGACAAAATAGGGTTCAGGCCCTGGATTCTATTTTCAAAGAATGAATCGAAGCCTCTAAAGTGAAGTTCGATCCACCGCCGGGCTTTCCAATGCGGAGTGTATGTATTTCTTTGTAAGAGAGTTATTCGGGCAGGAATCTGGATTATCAGATAAGCTCAAATGGCAATTTAGAGAACAGCAATAAGATATCAAGCAGCTGAAAATATCGATACAGAACCACTTTATGCTCGCCTATCATTGCTTCTTTTCCTGCCGAAAAGGATTCAGCTTTTCCAAAACATCTGGAAGAAATCCCTAATTCGCTTACTCCTGCCCAAAATCCCTGTCTACTGCCTCTTTCGATTCCCTTGATCCTGGCTACAAGAAATGGATGGACCATCCATGGCAAAGAAAACCGACACCACTATGGGGAAAGCTTGTCCCAGATTTTCAGATAATGGTCCATCCATTCCTCGAACGAGAGATAGGTGCCGGTCTGGTAATCATAGCAAGGGTCAAGAGGCTTCGGATTTCCTTCTGTTTTCATTTTATGAGCATATTGTTCTAAAATTTGTTTCACTTCCTCCCTGGAATACCCGTATTGCCGTGCGAGGTCCTTTGTTCCATGGGGATTCCTGTAAATGGCGGCCATCTGTCCGAGTGCCTTGTATTTGAGATCCTTTATCTCCTCTTCAGGCAAGCCCATGTGATCCGCCAGAAATACTGCTCTCACAAAGTTCTCGCGCTCGATCTCGAACTTTAATGCATCGTGGTCAGCCTTTTCATGCATGGAGATTTTCAAGCCCGGGCCGGAATCTCATCCGCCCGGGCATTGAAGCGTTTTCCTTAATACATATCCCCCGGCGGCATCTGCGGGGCAGCCGGCTGTTTCTTTTCCTCCGGTTTCTCGGCCACCATGGCTTCGGTTGTCATGAGAAGCCCTGCTACGGATGCTGCATTCTGAAGGGCAAACCGAGTGACCTTGGTGGGATCGATGATCCCGGCCTTAACCAGGTCTTCGTACTCGCCGGTTTCCGCATTAAAACCGAAATTACCGTTTCCCTCGATTACCCGCTGGACCACCACGGATCCCTCAAAACCGGCGTTGTTGGCAATCTGCCTGACCGGTTCCTCAAGGGCGCGCTTAATGAGGTTCGCCCCTGACTGCTCATCCCCTTCTAATTTGAGCTCCTCAAGAGCCTTCATGGCCCGCATATAGGCAACGCCGCCTCCGGGGACGATCCCCTCTTCTACTGCTGCGCGGGTGGCATTCAGGGCATCTTCAACCCTTGCCTTCTTCTCCTTCATCTCAGTCTCGGTAGCCGCGCCCACATTGATCACAGCAACGCCTCCAATCAACTTTGCCAATCGCTCCTGGAGCTTCTCCCGGTCATAGTCGCTGGTGGTATCCTCGATTTGGGCCCTGATCTGCTTTACCCGGCCTTCCAGGGCCTCACGGCTGCCGCCCCCATCCACGATCGTGGTGTTATCCTTGTCGATGCTGATCTTTTTGGCGGTCCCCAGATCGTTCATCGTCACATTCTCCAGCTTGACACCCAGCTCCCCACTGATCACCCGGCCGCCTGTCAGGATGGCGATATCCTCCAGCATGGCCTTTCGTCTATCCCCAAAGCCCGGGGCCTTAACAGCCCCACAAAACAAGGTCCCCCTTAGCTTATTAACCACAAGGGTAGCCAGGGCCTCTCCTTCCACATCCTCTGCAATAATCAAGATGGGTTTGCCATCTCTTGCAACCTGCTCTAAAATGGGAAGCAGGTCTTTCATGACGCTGATCTTCTTTTCGTTTAACAGGATATAGGGCTCCTCCAGGTGAACCTCCATCTTCTCGGGCGAAGTGACAAAGTATGGGCTCAGGTAACCCCTATCGAACTGCATCCCCTCAACGACCTTCAGAGTTGTTTCCATGACCTTGGCTTCCTCTACGGTAATCACACCCTCCTTGCCCACCTTTTCCATGGCATCGGCGATAATGTCCCCGATAGTGCGGTCGTTGTTTGCCGATATAGTACCGACCTGAGAGATTTCTTTTCTATCTTTTGTGGGCTTAGACATCTTTCTCAGTTCTTCAACCACCAGATCAACGGCCTTTTCAATGCCACGCTTAATGGGCATGGGGTTGCCACCCGCGGCCAAAAGCTTAACCCCCTCGCGATAGATGGCCTGTGCCAGGATTGTCGCCGTGGTGGTACCGTCCCCGGCGACGTCGGATGTCCTGGAAGCCACCTCCTTGACCATCTGTGCACCTATGTTTTCAAACTTGTCTTCCAGTTCAATCTCCTTGGCAACGGTCACCCCATCCTTGCTGATCCTGGGGGAAGCCCAGGACTTTTCAAGAAGGACATTCCGCCCTTTCGGTCCAAGGGTCACCTTCACCGCGTTGGCAAGGATTTCCACACCTTTCATCATCTTCTCTCTTGCCTTTGCGCCATATTTAATCTCTTTTGCCGCCATTGCTAAGTCCTCCTTCAATCACTTTTCTATGACACCCAGGATATCATCCTCTCTCATAACAAGATGTTCCACCCCATCGATCTTGATTTCATTTCCCGCATATTTACCGAAAAGTACGCGATCATCCTTTTTGACTTCCAGGCGAATCCGTTTTCCGTTTTCATCCCATTTCCAGTGACCAACCGCTGCGACCTTCCCCTCTTGTGGTTTTTACTTGGCCGTGTCCGGAATGATGATTTCGCCGGCGGTCTTCTCCTTCTCCTAAATTCCGACAACAAGCGCCCTGTTGTTTAATGGTCTTAGTTTCATTATTATCCTCCGATCTAAGATGGGTATGGGAAACTGAGCGGTGTTCGGTATTACACCGCAGGGGTTTTGCCCAGCATCTTTCTAAGCTCCTCTCCATGCACACTTTCCTTCTGTGAAACGAGCTGGGCCAAGGTATCTAAAACATCCCGGTGAGTGGAGAGTATTTCTCGCACCCTTTTATGGGCTTCCTCAACGAATCGGGAGATTTCTTCATCAATTTGACCGGCTTTCTCTTCACTGTAGGTTTTACCGGGAGCAAGAATTTCCGGGAGGAACATCTGCTGACGGGGGCGCTCATAGGCCACCAGTCCCATGCGATCGCTCATGCCGTATTCCGCGACCATGGACCGGGCAATCTCTGTGGCCAGCTGCAAGTCGTTTTGGGCCCCTGTGGAGATTTCTTCGAAAACCAGCTCCTCCGCGACCCTGCCTCCCAAAAGAACGGCCAGCCGGTCCAGCAGTTCCGAGCGGGTCATTAAGTAGCGGTCTTCGGTGGGTTGCTGCTGGGTATATCCGAGAGCCGCAATTCCCCGGGGAATAATGGAGATTTTGTGCACCGGGTCGGCATGCTCAACAGACTCAGCCACAATCGCATGTCCGGACTCATGAAAAGCAACAATTTCTTTCTCCTGCGAATTTATC